>Ga0310343_10000007_pt1 | contig 140770 bp, 119 predicted proteins | sample HC15DNA2025_MG_FD_203519 | JGI IMG/M metagenome (GOLD analysis project Ga0310343, IMG submission 203519) | Marine microbial communities from station ALOHA, North Pacific Subtropical Gyre - HC15-DNA-20-25_MG | ecosystem: Environmental > Aquatic > Marine > Oceanic | place: Pacific Ocean: North...
ACCATCGGTTACGGACTACCGGACTTCGCAGAGGAGCTCAACTACGGGGTCGATCTATCAACCATCTGAGGGTGGTACCGAGTAGGTGGGGCAAGAGCACCCCATCAACCATTTAATCCGAATACCCTTTATTTTTATGCCAACCCCATCACAGATTCGGAAATGGTACACATCGATACAAAAGCTGTACACGCTGAGAACCAGGGTTTTAATCGTATTTTGGATTAAAGAGCGTAAAACAATAAAATCGGCCTAGTTAAAACTAAGCATTAATAATTACAAAAATTGCGGCAAGTATTATTACTCTTCACACAAAAGCTGACTTTTTCGTACCAAGGTACCCGTAAATGCATATTGTGATGCGCATCACAAAATGGCAGGATTTGAGTGTGCCCCGGGGTTATCTCACCCCCTTCCCGTAGGCCCCGGGGCATCGTTTCACAGTCGTTTTGTGTGACTTCAGGCGCCCACGGGCGCCTTTTTTATGGGCGGGAAGAAGGCAGGAAGCAGGCAGGGGTATACAGAAAGTATCAGGCTGTGAATTGAGACCCGGGTCTCACAGTGGCAGGCTCTTGCGCTTCGCGGAATGGACAGTAACGACAGGGACGTGGCCGGACCGCGAAGTTTCGTAGTGATGTCTTAAGAGTCTCCGTCACTTCGAGCCCGGGGCGCCTTTATGGCGCCCTTTTTAATGGACGCCCTTTCCGGACGCCACTTGAGGGTCGATCACCGTGTCGACGGGCTCCACGCCGCCGCGTGCCGCCGGCGCCTCGCCGTCTTCCTGGCGCGGCTGGTAACCGTTGACGTAGCTGCGCAGCAGCGCCTTCAGGGGTTCGGACTGGCCCCGGTCCAGGGCGGCGCGGAAGGCTTCCATCGCCGTCACCACATCGCTGTCGGACAGCGTCTCTTCGTGGGCCTGCATGATCATTTCGTGCTCGGTACGCACGCTGGCGTCGCCGATCAGCAACTCTTCGAACAGCTTCTCACCCGGCCGCAGACCGCTGAACACGATCTCGATGTCGCCCTCCGGGTTGGACTCGTCGCGCACCGACAGCCCCATCAGGCGGATCATGGTCTGCGCCAGATCGAGAATCCGCACCGGCTCGCCCATGTCCAGCACGAACACTTCGCCGCCCTTGGCCATGGCGCCGGCCTGGATCACCAGCTGCGACGCCTCCGGAATGGTCATGAAATAACGCACCACCTCCGGATGGGTCACGGTGACCGGCCCGCCCTGGCGGATCTGATCGCGGAACAGCGGCACCACCGAGCCCGAGGAGCCCAACACGTTACCGAAGCGGACAATGGAAAAGACCGTCTCGCTGCCGCGCGCCGCCATGGTCTGCAGCACCATCTCGGCGAACCGTTTGGAGGCGCCCATCACGTTGGTGGGGCGCACCGCTTTGTCGGTGGAGACCAGAATGAAGTGCTTCACACCGGCGGCTTCGGCGCCTTCCGCCGCCGCCAGGGTGCCGATGATGTTGTTGCGCACGCCCGCCGCCGGGTTGGCCTCGACGATCGGCACATGCTTGTAGGCCGCCGCGTGATAGAGAGTGTCAATGCGGTTTTCCCGGCACAGGCGCTGCACATGCCCGCGGTTGACCACCGAGCCGAGCATCGGAACCAGGGTGGTGTCGCGCCCGCTCTGCTCGATCAGGCCGCGCAGTTCCCGCTCGATGTCATAGAGCGCCACTTCACTTTGTTCCAGCAGCACCAGCCGCGCCGGCGCCAGCTTGACGATCTGACGGCACAGTTCCGAGCCGATCGAGCCGCCGGCGCCGGTGATCAGCACATGCTTGCCGCTGATACAGCGGCTCAGCAGGTCCAGCCTGGGCGGCACGGTGTCACGGCCCAGCAGGTCCTCGATGGCCACGTCCTGAATTTCGTCCAGGCGGGCGCGGCCACTGGCAATGTCGTTGAAGGTGGGCACCGTCTGCACGCGGATATCGAGCTGCTCCAGCCAGTTCACCAGTGCCATGCGGCGGTGCCGGGGCAAGGTGGGCAGCGCCAGCAGCACCGTGGTCACCGCGCCCTGCTTGGCCTTGGCCTGCAGGCCCTGACGGTTGACCACCGGCACGCCGCACAGCAGCGAGCCCTGCTTGCCGGGGTCGTCGTCCACCACCAGCACCGGGTTCAGCTCACGGCCAGACTGCAGCGCCGCCACCAGTTGCGCGCCCGCCTCGCCGGCGCCGAACACCGCCACCCGTTCCCGGTTCAGGTAGCCGGCCATCACCCGGAACAGGAAACGGCGCGCCAGAAAACGGCTGGCGCCCAGGTACATGGTGCCGAGCAGCCAATAGATCACGAAGATGGAGCGCGGCACCTCGGCGGGCACCATATAGGACATCGCCGCCAGGGTGATCACCGAGGCGGCCATGCCGGTAACGATGGACCAGGCGGCTTCGGAGCCGAGATAACGGAGGATAGAGCGGTAGAAGCCGCAGACGTACAGCATCGCCACGCTGATCAGCGCCGCGGCGGGAAACAGCCAGACGTCGTCGACCACGGGTTGCAGGGTGCTGAAACGCAGGGCGTAGGCGCCCCACAACAGGAGCGGCAAAATCAGGGCGTCGGTGATCATCATGATCCCGCGCTTTTGCCAGCGGCTGCACTGAAGCACCCGCGAGACGCTACGCTGCATCGCGCTTAGAGCCATTTTGACAGTTCCTTGTCGGTCCCCAGTGTACGGACCCCGTATTTTGATGTGCCGTGTATCACATTACCACCTTGATATGTAACTTTCTTGACGCCCCCAATCAACTAGGCCTCGGGCTCGGGCCGCCCGGCATTGAAGCGCACCGCCAGCATGATCAGCGGGGTGTAGGCGATCAATACCGCCAGCGGGCCGTCCAGCCACTCCAGCGCCACGAAGGTGGCCAGCGGCAACAGCCACAACACATTGATCGCCAGCACCCGCAACGTCACCGCCCGGTGCGAGCCGTAGTGCCGGCACGCGTACTGGTAGGCGTGGGTGCGGTGGGCCTCGTGGGCCTTTTCGCCGTTACAGAGGCGGCGGATCAGGGTAAAGGTGGCATCGATGATGAACACGCCCATCAGAATCTGCCAGCTCCACAGCATCTCCGGCACCAGCCAGACGGCGTGCAGGGACAGCCCGCCGATCATAAAGCCGAGGAAACCGCTGCCGGCGTCGCCCATGAAGATCCGCGCCGGCGGGAAGTTCCACACCAGGAAGCCGGCCACCGAGGCACACAGCAGCAGCGGCAGCGCCATCAGCCCGGTCTCGCCCAGCAGGGTGTAAATAAACACCGTGCCCAGGCCCACGGTAATCGCCTGCACACCGGCGAGGCCGTCGATGCCGTCCATGAAGTTATAGAGGTTGAGCATCCACACCAGATAGAAGGCGGTGAAGATGTGGCCGGTCCAGCCGAAGTCGATCCAGAACCCGAACAGGGCCACCGGCGCCAGGCCGTTAAGCCAATACAGCAACCAGGCGGCGGCGCCGAAATGCTTGAGCAGCCGCCAGCGCGCCGCCACATGGCCGTGGTCGTCCAGCCAGCCGATCGCCGCCACCAGCGCGCCGGCGCCCCACAGCCCCACCGCCGCCGGGAACGACACCGCGCCCAGCGCCGCCAGCACCGGCAGCCCGGCCAGGAAGGTCACCACCACCGCCACGCCGCCGCCCCGCGGCGTCGGCACCTCATGGGAGCTGCGCGCGTTGGGCACGTCGAGGATGCTGCGCGACACCGCGTAATGCCGCAGCATCCAGGTGCCGATCAGCGAGCACAGGAAAATCAGCGGCAAAAGCCAGTACAGAAAGGCCATCAATGCGTCTCTTTATTCAAAAAATGTTGGGCGGTGCGTCGCAGCGCCGTGTCCATATCCACCGGCGGCACCCAGTCCAACGTCGTTGTTGTGTCAGTGATATCCACCTGCAGGGAATCGCACAGGCGCCGGGCCACGTCTCGCTTGCCGACCAGCGCGGCGAGCGCGGTGAGCACCAAGGCGGGAACCGGGATCAGCCGCGCCGGCCGGCCCAGAGCCCGGGCCACGGCCCGCAGCAGGCCGCTGGTGGACACGTCCTCGCCGTCGGCGGCCAGGAACACCCGGCCGGCGGCCGCGGGGTGGTCCAGGCAGGTGACCAGCAGATCCACCAGATTATCGATCGCCAGCAGGCTGCGGCGGTTGTTCACCGCGCCCAGCGGCAACGGCACTCCCCGCTGCATCCAGCGCAGCATACTATGGAAATTGGCCTTCACACCCGGCCCGTAGACCAAAACCGGGCGCACGATCACGACTTCCATGCCGGTCTCGTCGGCCAGCGCCAGCAGGCCGCGCTCCGCCTCCGCCTTGGACACCCCATAAGCATCGGCCGGCGCGGCGATATCCTTAGCGGTAAAGGGCCGCCCCGGCCGGGTGGCCTCGCCGTTCACCTTGATCGAGCTGACGAAAATAAAGCGGCGCACCCCGGCGCGCGCCGCCTGGCGGGCCAACGCCAGGGTGCCTTCGGTATTCACGCGGCGGAACGCGGCCAGCGGGTCGGCGGCCGGGTCGTCCATGATATGGGCGCGGGCGGCGCAGTGAATCAGCGCCTCGGCGCCGTCCAGGGCGTCGCCGCAATCCAGGTCCGGGCCCAGCTCGCCCACCACCCGGCGCGCGGCGTCCGCCGGCAGCGCGCCGCCGTCATCCCGGGTCAACGCCGTGGCCTGGTGGCCGTCGGCGAGCAGCCGCCGCAGCAAGGGCGCGCCCACGAAGCCGGTGGCCCCGGTCAGCACGACCTTCATGGTGTCCGCCCTGCCCACGGCGACCCCGGCGTGGCCAGCAGGTCCTCGGCCATGTCCGCCATGATCGCGTCGCGGCGGAACCGGGCCACGAACTCCGGACGCGGCCGGGTCACCGGCACCAGCGTTTCAAAGGCGCGCACCGCCGCGTCCAGGTCACAGGGCGCGAAGACCGACGCGTTATCAATGTGCTCCTCAACGAAGCGCGCCGCGTAACCGCCGACGCCGGCCCACACCGGTTTGCCCAGGGCGGCGTACTCGAACAGTTTCGAGGGCAGCACTTTTTTGAACGCTGGGTAATCGTTGAGGTGCAGAAACAGCACGTCCGCCGATTGGTACAGGCCGATCAGTGCCTCGCGGTTGACCGGATCCAGCAGGGTCACGTTATCGCAGCCGGCGTCGGCCAGGGCCTGCTCCAGCTGGGCGCGACGGCCACCGTCGCCCACCAGCCGGAAATGCAGCCGCCCCCGGAAATGCCGCGCCAAGCCCGGCAGGATGGCGTGCAGCCCCTGCCCCTCGCCCATATTGCCCGCGTACACCACATCCAGTACGCGCTCGCCGGCGGGCTGTTCCGCCGTCGGCGGCGCGGCGGCGAGGAACTCATCGTCGATGCCGTTGCTGAACAACGACCAGTCGCGCCCCGGGTAGCGGGCCTGGAAATACGGCAGAAAACCCGGCGACACCAGGTTCACCCGCCGCGCGGTGCCCAGCGTCCAGCGCTCCAGCGCCGACAAGAACGGCTTGCTCGCCCAGGCCAGTTTGCCGGGCAACACGTCCTTCATGGTGTCGACGAAAATATCGCGGATATCGAGATACAGCGGCGCCTTCAAACGGCGCGCCAACAGCGCCCCCAGCGACCCGGTCATCAACCGCGACGAGGTGGCGTACACCAGGTCGTAGCGCTTGCCCTTGCACAACGCCATGGCGCCACGGGCATAGGCCAGAAACGCCTTGGACTGATCCACCATGCCGCTCTTGTGGGCCGGCAGCGCCACCCGGTGCACGGTGAGACGCGGGTGCTCCTCCAGCGCCGGCGCGGCGCTGGTGAAGGTACTGTAGCGGTTGGGCAGCGTGGTGATCAGCTCGATGTGCGCGTGCGCCGGCAGGCGGTCCAACAGGGCACGCACCAGCGCCACCGACCGGAACGAGCCGGCGGACAGATCCGGCGGGTAGTAAAAACTCAGAAACAGCAGTCTCAAACGGCGCTCCCGTCTACATGGTCTTGCCAGACTATGGCGGTCTCCAGGGTCACGCCCCCGGAAAAAGCAGCGACGATACACTGATTCGGCACCGATCCGCCAAACGTGGGGTGCCAACTGGCGGGCTCGAGGGTCACCCGGTCGGCGCCCCGGCAATGCACCCGCACCGGGCCGCCCGTCGAGAGCCGCAGCACGAAGCCGTCGCCGTCCGCCTGCGCCTGCACGTCCGGGTGCAGATGAAAACGGGCCACGGCCTGCCCATGGGCGCCGCTCACCCGGTCCTGGATCAGCAGCTCGCCGGGGCGGGCCTGCCAGTCCCGGTAATGCACGTTGTCACCGGCCAGCCGCCGGTAACCGTCGTGGCCGGCACTGACGTGGATCCGCCCTCCTTCGTTCTCGAACCGGGTCACCGTGGGCCGGGCGCGGCGCGCCACCCGGAAGCCGGACCACACCTCGGAGGAGTCCTGGCCGTCCACTTCCACCGTATTGTGCGCCGCGGTGGCGCGCTGACGCAGACGCTCCCGGTCGACGCCGTAGCGCGAGGTGCCGGAATTCACCAGCAGGCGCCGACCGAACAGGCTGAGCTCGAACGAAAGCGTGTCCGCGTGGGCATGGCCGGGCTGATAGTCCGGGCCCACCGGCGCCAGATCCAGCAGCGCCCGGTGGCCGGGTCCCAGGTCCAGGGCCGCGTAGCCGCTGTCGGCGAAATAGTGCGTGCCGGTGCCGTCCACGGCGCGCTCCACCACCGAACCATCGGCCAACCGCCGGTGATAGGCACGCAGATTGTCCCGCGACGGCGCGATACCGAAGGCGGCGTCGTTGAAGAAAGCGATGTCCCCGTCCGGGTGCCGCAAAGTGGCCGACCAGTGCAGCCCGCGCTCGAGCACCGCCAGCCAGTCCCGCCGCCGCGACGACAGGGCCGGCAAGCCGGCGCGCTCGGCCAGGTGGATCAGGTCGCACAGATCCCAAAGCAGAGCGTCGTGATACATCGGCGACCGTTCGAAGTGGCCGCCGTCGGCGAGAAACTGCTCGGCAATCTCCCGGTCGAGAATCGCCAGCCCGCGACGCAGCCAGCGGTCGCCCTCCTCGCCGGCCAGGTAGGCACCCACGAACACCAGCGCCTTGCCGTTGGCGAACAGATGGTTGCCGAGAATCGGCCACTCGACCTGCCGTTCGAGAGCCCGTGCCTGGGTGGCGAGACTGTCCAGCCGGTGCGCCGGCACCTGGCCGCCGCGGGCGAACCACTTCACCAGGTTCACGATCCGCAGCGACAGCGGGTACGGCTCCCAGCCGTTGCCCTGGCAAGGCGGGTTCTCCTCAATCCAGCGGTCCACCAGGGCGGCGTTGAGCGCCTCGCGCTGGTCCGCGCCCACGGCGTTCAGGTCGTTCAGATAATGCAGGTTGTACAACCACAGCTTGCTGAAGCGCGGGGCGTTCCAGTCCGCCGCCGTGGCCACGTCGCCGGATTCACCGAGAAAATCGAAACGGCGGCCGTCGCCGGTGGCCGGCTCACCCCAATGGCAAGGGTCCAGGGTCAGTCCGCCACGGGGCCGGGCACCGCCGGCCACCGGCACGCGCAACGGCCGCACCCGGTAATAGAGACGAAACCACACCTGCCGCCACCGCAGGTAGCGCACGGTGTGGAACAGCCGCCAAAGCCGGCTCAAAGCGCGACGCTCAGCCATGCCCGCACAACCGCATGCCAAGTGTAGTGGTCCAGGGCAATGCGGCGGGATTCCTCCGCCTGCTGCAACGCGAGCGGATAGTCCGAGGCGATATCGCGGACCGCACTGGAGAACTGCTGCTCACAGCCGGCCCCGTAAAAGCGGAAAGCCGGCAGCCTGGAAGCCTGCCGGCGCATGGAGCAAGAAGCCACTACCGGCAAAGCCAGGGCAGCGTACTCAAACAACTTCACCGGGCTGGTGGCACGAGCCATATCGGAGCCGGAAGAATGTACGATCAGGATCGGATTGGGGATGGCCGACAAATCCCGAACAAGGGAACCGGGATCAAACTCCCCATGGGCTTTGATGCTTGAATCGGGCGAAGGCTCCTCGAAGCCGAAAAGCTCCACACCGGCTATGACGCCTTCGTCGATTAGCTGCCGTGCGGAATTATAAAGCATCTCCCAATCGTAATAGGGCTGCTTGCGACCGAAATAAACCAGACTGGGGGCGACATCCGGTACCGAGCGGGGCTCGAATTCCGCCAGCCAGCGGGGCTGAAACCCGTTGGGCATGACATGGGTGGTCCGACATGGTTTGGACAAACCGCGGATACGGTCCATCGACGCTTCGGATACCGTGATCAGATTGAAAAATCGCGTGGTAAGCCAAACCGATAGCCGCACCAGTACACGTGCCAGAGGGTTGGCTGAGTCCAGTCCGGTAAGAGAGTTTACCTCAAACCAGAAACGACGGTTGAGCAGGAGCAGAGGCCACAGAAGGAAGGGCAAAATCGGACGCCAGCGCACCACGACGACACGGTGCCGGGGCACTTCCCGCATCACGCTCACCAACAAACGAGGCCACCAGAAGCCCCCCCGACGGATGCGTCTGAAACGCACTGTTTCCGGCTCGTCCATGAAATCTTCGGCGCCAGGCCCGGACAGCAGAGTAAGCCCTTTACCGGAAGCTACGACACCAGCCATAAAGCCAATCGCATGACCTACCCGTCCGCATGGCCCTTCGGTAAAGAACTCCGGTGTGGTGAGAACATAGAGAACGTCGTTTTCAGCCATGCTTTAAATAAACCTCCAAGCCAGGCCGGATATCATGGCGGCCAACGCCAGAACATTGATCCCGAGCTGCTTCATTTTTTCAGTCGCACTCAAGATGTCGCCCAATACCTGTAGCGTGGCCACATTCCTCGCCATCACATAGACAAGCTGGAACCCGGCCACGCTGTACGCATAGTGCTCAAGGGTCCGCACGCCGGTTTCCTCCATGACGATCAGGGTAATCACCGCCAACACGGCGATCAGCAGGCCGGTCAGCGCCGGCGGCTTCACACGTTTGCTGGTCACCGACAGGTTGCCGAACACGAACGACAACGAGGCATATAGCGTGGTCATCAACAGCATCGACATCAAAAACAGATGTTTCTCGCTGAAATCGATGCCCAGCCAAAGGTGCAACGCCTGGTCGCCCACCGCCAGGAACATCCAGAACCCCACCACCGAAATCACCGCCAGGCCGGCGGCGCTTTTGCCGAGCATGCGGTGGAAGGCGTCGGTGTCGCCGTCGTAATCCAGCGACGAACGGGTCACCAGGGAGGCGTTCAGAGACACCATGAAACCACGGGTGAAGTTGTGCAACTGCAGGAAAACGCCGTACAACGACAGCGAGCGGCTGCCCAACGCACCGTGCAGCAGAATCTGCGGCGCCGTGATGATCAGGCTCTGGCTCAGGCTGTTGACGCTGATCCAGGCGTTGAAGGCGAACGCCTTACGGAACGCCTCGGGGTGAAACCAGCGGCCGGCGCGCCTGCGCTTGTCGGCCTCCACCACCCGGGTGAACTGCACACTCACCAGCAGATAAATCATCATCTGCTCCAGCGCCAGCACCGCGCAAAACGTGAAGGTGCCCAGCAGATCGCCGGCGTAGAGCAGATAGATCACCAGCACCTTGACCAGGGCGGTGGTGATCATCACTTTGAAATGCAGGTCGAGCCGGTCACCGGCGTACAACGCCGCGTACTTGGGAATGGCGATAAGCGTGAAAATCAGACCACCCAGGGACACCAGCAACTCATCGCGAATCGGCGTGGTGGAATAGAGGAAAAACAACCCGCCCAGCGCGAACGCCACCAGCCCCAGGCCGAGAAAGGCGGTCAGCGCGGTCACATACAATGCACTGAACGACGCCGCGTCGTCCTGGTATTCAATCAGCAACCGGGAAAGCCCCGCCGTGGACGCGGCCTGCACCATCAGCAGCAAGGTAATCACGCTCAAGGCGGTGGCGACGATCCACCAGGCGTCCAGCCCGATAGCCTTCATCGCCATGCCGATGGTGAAGAACGAGACGATAATCTGAATCAGGCGGCTGAGCAGCCCGAAAGACAGATTTCTCCACATCATGGGACGACGCGGTTCCAAAGCCCGCAGGCGTCCACCACTCGTTTACCGTCCAGCGCCGCCGGCGCCACCCGCCGGAACGAACGGTGCGCCACCAGGGCCACCACCACGTCCGCGTCCGCCAGCGCTTCGTCGGCGGAGACCAGGCCGGCGCCGTGCTCCGCCAGGCCCGCCGGTAGCGCTTTGATGTTCGGCTCCACCGCCAGCAACGGCCCGGGGTGGTCCGCCGCCACCCGGGTGGCGATGTCCAGCGCCGGGCTTTCGCGCAGGTCGTCGATGTCCGGCTTGAACGCCAGACCGAAGCAGGCAATGGTCACGTCGCCGGCGCGTTTGTCCGGGTTCGCCTGCAGAAACTCGCCCACCGCCGTTTTGATTTTTTCCACCACCCAGTCCGGCTTGCCGCTGTTCACTTCCCGGGCGGCGCGGATCAGCCGCGCCAGCTCCGGCGTCTCGCTGACGATGAACCAGGGGTCCACGGCGATGCAGTGGCCGCCCACGCCCGGGCCCGGCTGCAGAATGTTGACGCGCGGATGGCGGTTGGCCAGCGCGATCAATTCCCAGACGTTGATGTCCAGCCGCTCGGCGATAATCGACAGCTCGTTGGCGAAGGCGATGTTGACGTCACGGAAGGCGTTCTCGGTGAGCTTCGCCATTTCGGCGGTGCGCGCCGTGGTGGTCAGGCAGTCGCCGCGCACGAAGGTGCGGTACAGCTCGGCGGCGGCCTCGGCGCAGGCCGGCGTCATGCCGCCGATGATGCGGTCGTTCTCGATCAGCTCGTGCATGATGCGCCCGGGCAGCACCCGCTCGGGACAGTGCGCCACGCGGATGTCGGCGCCCTCCCCCGCGTCCTGGGGAAAGCTCAGGTCGGGACGCGCTTCCGCCAGCCAGGCGGCCATCGCTTCGGTGGCGCCCACCGGCGAGGTGGATTCCAGAATCACCAGGTTGCCCTTGCGCAGCACCGGCGCCACCGAACGGGCCGCCGCGCGGATAAAGCTCAGGTCCGGTTCCGGCACCGCGTCCGGGTCCGCCTGGCGCTTGAACGGCGTCGGCACCGCGATCAGAAACGCGTCCGCCGGCTCCGGCTCGGTGGTGGCGTGCAGGTAGCCCTCTTTCACCGCCGCGTGCACGGCGATATCCAGCTCCGGCTCGACAATATGGATCTCGCCCCGGTTGATGGTGTCCACCGCGTTCTGGTTCACGTCCACGCCGATCACCTTCTTGCGGCGGCCGGCGAAGACCGCGGCGGTGGGCAGGCCGATGTAGCCCAGGCCGACGACACAAACGGTGTTGAAATCCATAAGAGGGTTAATCCTTGGCAGTGGGGTTTTGGCGGATCAAAGCGCTGAGCTTGCGAACCTTATCCAAGAAAAACGGCGCCTTCCATAGGGCAAGGCCATGACGTTCCGCCGGCGACAGAAAAGGGGCGACGTCGTCCGCCGCCTGTCGCCAGTTGATGGCGTTCACGGCTTCCGTCAGTGCCGCGTCCAACCAGGCCGCATCGACCACCGGATCCGTCCCCTGCCATGGACCGGTCTGTCGCAGCGCGGCCTGCAGGTGACTCAAATTCGGCGCCACACCTTGCTTGATATACCAATTGAAGTCGAACCAGTCCCGCCCCTTCAGGTAATCCCGGCAAAGCAGGGCGTGGATTTTCAACGCGAAGTTACTGGCCAGGTCCTGGCTGCGCACCTCGAAATCGAGAGGGAAATCCAGGTAATGGGATTCAAAACCACTGCCTGCCGGGGGCCGGGTATCGATTTCCAGTTTAACCCGTAGCTTTCTTCCGGAATCGGTTTGCATGAAAGAGAGGTCCAGCTGCCGACCGATGGAGTCGTCCTTGAGCATCGCCTGCCGAACGGCGCGGTCCATCTTTCCCCGGTCGGAAAGCTCCGCTCGGACACCAAACTCAAGCAAAACCTCTTGAAGCTCATCACAATACGGCTGCCACTGGAAATCCTTATCGGGCTCGATAAGAATAAAATCCAGATCCTCCGAAAAGCGTGGCAAACCATGCAGTATTCGCAGACTGCTGCCACCCTGGAACGCCGCCACTTCATAGAAATTCGCCCGCCATAAGCCATACAGCGCGACTTCCTGAAGAATTTCCTTGAGGGCGTGCTCCTCCTGAAGAGCATCCGTGCACGCGTAGCGCTCCAGGCGCTGACGCAACAGATCAATCATCGGCCAAATCCTTTTGTAGAGCGTCGATCAAACGCTGCATGCGGCGATGTTTATACACCGCCCGCAATGCGTCCATTTCTGAAACGTCCACCGACTTCCAGGCCTGCTCATCAATGCGCAGGCCCTGAAGAAGGGCGGTTTCTCCCGGCCATTCTTCCTTACGCAAGCAGAGCAAATCCAGCAACGCGCGCAACGGCCTGGCCACTAGTGCCGGATGGCCGGACAAGACAGAGCGTTCAACACCGCGCAAAAAACCGCCAGGATTCAATGCCAACGGATAGAAACGGAACTCTCCAACCCCGGTGACAGTAACCAAATCCCGGCGCCGCCCCGGCGTGACCGCCTGAACCAAAGGCGTTGATTCAGGAATCCAGCCGTGATGCGACAGCGCGGCCTCGAACGACACATAGGCCCCCGGATGAAGAGACTGAACAATCACGAAAGGGTGCGGCCGGTAGCCCGACACCATCGGGGACAACAAATAGCGCCCACGGCGCAGCCGCCACAGCTCCTGGGCGTGCAATGCGCGGTTCACCAAGTTATAGCGCCGTTGATCGGTACCCCGAAGCAAGCGTGCCAGCTGCTTCTCGGTCAGCACCTGCTCCGTCAGTCCTTGATCGATCAGAGTCCGGGTCAATGTCTCCATAAAATGTAGGATACTTTCATTTTTTGAAAGTATCCAACACTAATTGCCGGCCAGGTAGTCGGCGATACGCTGGGAGGCCCGGCCGTCGCCGTAGGGGTTGTGGGCGCGGCTCATGGCGTCCCAGGCGGCCCGGTCGGTGAGCAGGCGGTGCGCTTCGTCGTGGATGGCGTCGGCGCCGGTGCCCACCAGCTTCACCGTGCCAGCGTCCACCGCGTCCGGGCGCTCGGTGGTGTCGCGCATCACCAGCACCGGCTTGCCCAGCGACGGCGCCTCCTCCTGGATGCCGCCGGAGTCGGTGAGGATCAGCGTTGCATTGCCCATCAGCCAGACGAACGGCAGGTAGTCCTGGGGCTCGATCAGGTGCACGTTGGGCCGGCCGCTGAGCAGCCGGTTCACCGGCTCCTGCACGTTCGGGTTGAGATGCACCGGATAGACGAAATCGGTACCCGGGTGCGCCTCGGCAAGCCGGGACACCGCCTGGCAGATGCGCTCGAACCCGCCGCCGAAGCTTTCCCGGCGGTGGCCGGTGATCAGCACCATGGGCCGTTCCAGGCCATAGGGGAAACGCCCGGCCAGCTCATCGCGCAACGCGGCGTCGCCGTCGATGCGCTCCCGCACCCACAGCAATGCGTCGATCACCGTATTGCCGGTGGTGAGAATGCGGGCCTGGTCCACGCCCTCGGCCAGCAAGGCGTCGCGGGCGCTGGCGGTGGGCGCGAAGTGGGCGGCGGCGAGCACCCCGGTGAGCTTGCGGTTGGCCTCTTCCGGCCAGGGGGAAAGCAGGTTGCCGGTGCGCAGCCCCGCTTCCACGTGGCCCACCGGCACCTTCTCGTAGAAAGCGGCCAGCGAGGCCGCCAGCGTGGTGGTGGTATCGCCGTGCACCAGAATCATGTCCGGCTTCTCGGCACGGATCACGTCGCGCAGGCCGAGCAGAATGCGGGTGGTGATGTCGTAGAGATCCTGGCCCGGCGCCATGATATCCAGATCGTGGTCCGGCGTGATCTCGAACAGCGCCAGCACCTGATCCAGCATCTCGCGGTGCTGGGCGGTCACGCACACCCGGCTGTCGAAGCGGGGGTCGGCGCCCAGGGCTTTCACCACTGGCGCCATTTTGATGGCCTCCGGGCGGGTGCCGAAGACACTGAGAATCCGTTTTCCGCTCACCACTGTTCGCTCACAAAAACGCCTTATCGCCAGTCATTTAGGGCCATGCGCCCGAAAGCCGGCCATTTTCTCATTAATCGCGGCGTAATTGTAGGCGCGGCTCCTACGGCTCTCTTAGTGCCTCCACGATCACTTCGGGGTGACGGAAAGCGATTTGAATCAGAGCCTGAGCGGCGCCAGAGGGTCTACGCCGTCCCTGCTCCCATTCTTGCAATGTCCGCGGAGAAATTTTTAGGGCTTGGGCGAACTGAGCTTGAGAAAGCCCGGTGCGCAGCCGAGCCGAAGCCACTTCATTAGTGCTCACTTCTGTGGTCCTGGCCGCGTAACCCGCTTTCATTTCTCGCACTGCATGTAGCAGCTTTTTACCAAGCTCTTCGCCGGTAAGATCGTCTTTTTCTTTAGTCATGCTCTAACTCCTGGCGAATAGCTTTCAGCAAATGGCCTGGAATATTGGCGATCTCATTTTTTGCGTGAACAACCAATAACCAAATCTGACCCTCAGACAGACGCGTGAAATAGATAACCCGAACGCCGCCACGCTTGCCTCTTTGCGCCTTACTCCAACGAACTTTCCGACAACCGCCGCTTCCAGGGATAACGACCCCGGATTCCGGGTGCGCAGCTATCCAGACACAAAACTCAGCGCGCTCCTCTTGAGTCCAAAGCCTGTCCGCATCCTTTGCGAATGTTGGCGTCTCAACTACCGTGTACATTTGGTCAGTATACGTCTTTGACGTATGCAGTCAAATGCCGAAAGGCAAAAGTGTTGACAGGGGTTCGGGGGTTGGGGAACACTGCCAGCCACTACGTACGAACATTCGTTCGTAATGCACAAAACAGAATAACAAGGGAGAGCAACCATGCACGTTTTGATCGTGGGCGCCGGCATCGCCGGCCTGACCGCCGCCATCGCGCTTCGCCACAAGGGCATCGACGCGACCATCATTGAGCAGGCCCCGCAGCTTTCCGAGATCGGCGCCGGCATCCAAATCGCCAGCAACGGCTCGGTGGTGCTGCGCGAGCTCGGTCTGGAGCAGGCCGTGGCGGCCAAGTCGGTGATCCCGAAGTCGTTCGACATGCGTGATATCCGCAACGGCAAGCTGCTGTACGTGTCGCCGCTGGGCGAGGAAGGCGCGCAGCGCTGGGGCGCGCCGCTGTACAACATCCACCGCGCCGACCTGATCGAGATTCTCGCCGACGCCCTGCCCTCCGAGTCGGTGCGGCTCGGGGTGCACTGCACCGGCTTCACCCAGGATGACAACGGCGTCACCGTGCATGTGGAAGACGGCGACGACCTGCACGGCCATGTGCTGATCGCCGCCGACGGCATCCACTCGGTGATCCGCAAGCAGTTGTTCGGCGAGGACGACGTGCACTTCTCCAACATCCTGATGTGGCGGGCGCTGATTCCCGCCGAGAAGCTGGAAGGCATCGATCTGGATGAGCGCGGCAACTACTGGTTCGGCCCCGGCCGCACCCTGATCACCTACTGGATCCGCCCCAAGAACCTGTACAGCATTCTCGCCTCGGTGCCCTCCGGCGAGGTACACCGCGAGTCCTGGACCGAGAGCGGTGACATCGACGAGCTGCGCGCCTCCTTCGCCGACCTGGAGCCGCGCGCCCAGGCGATGATGGATCAGATCGACACCGCCTTCCTCACCGGCATGTTCTACCGCGACCCGATCGACCGCTGGACCGACCGCCGGGTAACGCTGATGGGCGACGCCGCCCACCCGATGGTGCCGTTCCTGGCCCAGGGCGCCTGCCAGGGCATCGAGGACGCCTGGGTGCTGGCGACCATGCTGGAGCACTACGGCGAAGACAATCTGGAAACCGCGCTCGAGGAGTACGAACAACGCCGCCGCCCGCGCACCACCCGGGTTCAGTCCGGCGCCCGCGCCATGGTCAAGCTGGTGCACGAGTCCGAGCCGGAGCGCATCAAGGCGCGCAACGGCCGCTGGAAAGGCATGCAGCACATCGACCCGATGACCGAGGCCACCTGGGCGTTCGTCTGGGATTACAACGTGCTGGAAGAGGTGAAGCGTCCGGCCGGTGAAGTGCAGGGCCTGTCCGCCACCCGCGAAGACAAGAAGATGGAGCGCCCTGAGAGCCAGCGCGCCTTCGATATGTGGAAGTCCGCGTTCACCGCCGAGGACGTGGCGCGCGGCCACGACGGCATGCGCGAAGGCTACGACCGCTTCCTGACCACCCACTTCCCGGCGCCGGACGACCTGTCCGTGGAGAACGCCGAGCTGGGCGGCGTGGAAGCGCTGCGCGTGCGCGCCGCCAGCGCCACCGCCGCCGACAACCGCACCACCGTGCTGCACTTCCACGGCGGCGGCTACATGCTCGGCTCCGCCAAGGGGTCGGTGGAGTACGCCGGCCGGCTGGCCAAGGCGGTGGGCGGCGACTGCGTCACCGTGGACTACCGGCTGGCCCCGGAAAACCCCTACCCGGCGGCGCTGGACGACGCGGTGGACGCCTACCGCGGGCTGGTCAAAAGCGGCGTGGCCCCGTCGCGGATTCTGCTCAGCGGCGAGTCCTCCGGCGCCGGCCTGGCACTGGCCCTGGCGCTCACCCTGAAGATGGCCGGCGACCAACAGCCCGCCGGCATCATCGCCATCTGCCCGTTCGCCGACCTCACCCTGTCCGGCGCCAGCATCAAGGAATTCGCCGGCCAGGACCCGGCGGCCAACCGCGACACCCTGGCGTTCATGGCGGCCTCCTACTTCCAGGAGCACGAGCCCCGCGACCCGCTGGTGTCACCGCTGTTCGGCGACCTCAAGGGCCTGCCGCCGCTGTTCCTGTCCGCCGTGGAGGGCGAGTCCCTGTACAGCGACAGCAGCCGTCTGCTGGAACGCGCCCGGGAAGCGGACGTGGACGTGACCATGGTGCCGGTGAAGGACTCGGTGCACGTCTACACCCTGTTCCCGTTCCTGCCGGAAACCACCGAGACCCTCAATGAAATCAGCCGCTGGGCGCGCCGCGTCACCGACTGAAGCAAACGATCAGAACCACAACAACAAAATGAGGACGCATCATGAATAAGCCAATAAAAGCCAGCCTCTTCGCCATCGCCCTGCTCGCCAGCGCGGTGGCCGGCGCCGCCGACGGCGGCAAACAAAACGCCAAGGGCATCTCCGGCGACACCGTGAAAATCGGCGTGCTGGCGGACATGTCCGGCGTCTTCTCCGACCTGAGCGGCGAAGGCGCCGTCACCGCCGCGCGCATGGCGGTGGACGACTTCGTCGCCGAGCAGAAACCCGGCTTCAAGGTGGAGGTGGTCACCGCCGACCACCAGAACAAAACCGACGTGGCCGCCAGCCGCGCCCGTGAGTGGTACGACACCGAAGGCGTGGACATGATCACCGACGTGATCAACTCCGCGGTGGCCCTGGCGGTGTCCGAAGTGACCCGCGACAAGGACCGCGTGCTGATGGTCACCGGCGCCGGCTCCACCACCATCAACAACGAGCAGTGCTCGCCCAACACCATCCTCTACGCCTGGGACACCTACTCCCTGGCCAACAGCCTGGGCCGCACCATCACCGAACAGGGCCACGACAGCTGGTACTTCGTAACGGTGGACTACGCGCTCGGCAAATCCATCGAGTACGACGCCACCAAGGCGGTGGAAAACAGCGGCGGTGAAGTGCTCGGCTCCCTGCACCACCCCATGGGCGCGTCCGATTTCGCCTCCTTCATGCTGCAGGCGCAGAGCTCCGGCGCCGATGTGATCGGCATCGCCAACGCCGGCGGCGACCTGCACAACGCGGTGCGCGTGGCCAATGAGTTCGGCATCAACCAGTCGCAGAAAATCGTCGGCCTGGCCGCCAGCATGACCGACGTGCACGCACTGGGCCTGGAAGTCACCCAGGGCATGCTGCTGGTGGAAGGGTTCTACTGGGATCAGGACGACGAAGCGCGCCAGTGGAGCAAACGCTTTAAGGAAAAAACCGGCAAGATGCCCAACATGCTCAACGCCGCCACCTACTCGGCGGTCACCAACTACCTGAACGCCGCCAAAGAGCTGGGCACCGACGACGCCGACGCGGTGCTGGCCCACCTGCACGAGCAGGAGATCAACGACCTGTTCGCCAAGAACGGCCGCATCCGCCCGGACGGCCAGATGGTCCACGACGTCTATCTCTATGAAGTGAAAAGCCCGAAAGAGTCCGACGGCGAGTGGGATTACTACAAGCTGCGCGAAACCGTGCCGGCGGAAAAAGCCTACCAGCCGCTCTCCGAATCACGCTGCCCTCTGGTTAATAGTTAAAGGGGACAGACATGACGGACGAGGTACTGGGCACCCGGCGGTTGAGCAAACGCTTCAAGGGCTTCACCGCCGTCGACAACGTGGATCTGTCCGTGCAAAAGGGGCACATCCACGCCCTGATCGGCCCCAACGGGGCCGGCAAGACCACGCTGTTCAACCTGCTTACCCGCTTCACCGAGCCCAGCGCCGGCGAGATCCACTTCAACGGGCGCTCGGTGTCCGCGCTGCCGCCCCGCGAGGTGGCGCGGCGCGGCATGGTGCGCTCGTTTCAGATCTCCGCAGTGTTCGCCAGCCTGAGCGTGCTCGACAACGTGCGGCTGGCGCTGCAGCGCGAGCTGGGCATGTCGTTTCACTTCTGGAAAAGCGACCGGGTGCTCAACCGGCTCAACGACCGCGCCATGGCGCTGCTGGAGTCCGTGGGGCTCACCGGCGTCGCCTCGCACGCCGCCGGCAGCCTGCCCTACGGCCACAAGCGGGCCCTGGAGCTGGCCACCACCCTGGCCATGGACCCGGTGCTGATGCTGCTGGACGAACCCACCCAGGGCATGGGCTTTGAGGACGTGGACCGGGTCACCGCGCTGATCCAGCAGGTGGCCGTCGGCCGCACCGTGCTGATGGTGGAGCACAACATGAAGGTGGTGGCGTCCATCGCCGACACCCTGTCGGTGCTGCAGCGCGGCCGGCTGATCGCCAGCGGCAGCTACCAGGAGGTGTCCACCAACCCCCGGGTGATGGAGGCCTACATGGGCACCGCCCCCGGGCACGGCAAGGAGAGCGTGGCATGAACACCGCAACGCAAACAGCGGCCCTGGCGGTACGCGACCTGCACGCCTGGTACGGCGAATCCCACGTGCTGCAGGGCGTCGACTTCCACGTTCAGCACGGCGAAGTGGTCACCCTGCTGGGCCGCAACGGCGCCGGGCGCACCACCACGCTACGCGCCCTGCTCGGCCTCACCGGCCGGCGCAGCGGATCAATACGGGTGTTCGACGAGGAAGTAATCGGCACGAGCACGCACCGCATCGCCCGGCTGGGCGTCGGCTACTGCCCGGAAGAGCGGGGGATTTTCGCCAGCCTCAGCTGCGAGGAGAACCTGCTGCTGCCGCCGCTGTTCAAGGGCACCGAAGCGGGGCTGTCCCTGGACGAGGTCTACCGGCTGTTCCCCAACCTGGAAGAGCGCAAGCACAGCCCGGGCATGGCGCTGTCCGGCGGCGAACAGCAGATGCTCGCCCTGGCGCGCATTCTGCGCACCGGCGCGCGGCTGCTGTTGCTGGATGAAATCTCCGAAGGGCTGGCGCCGGTGATCGTCGACACCCTCGGCCAGGCGATCCAGGAGCTGCGCCGGCGCGGCTACACCATTCTGCTGGTGGAGCAGAATTTCCATTTTTCGGCGGCGCTGTCGGACCGGCTGCTGTTCATGGAAAGCGGCCGCATCATCGACACCCTGACCCCGGACCAACTGGACGACAACGCCGACGACGTGGCGCGCATGCTCAGCGTCTGAAAACAATAAAGGGAAGGCTATGGATATATTCGGTGTGCCGGTGCAGGCACTCATGGCGCAACTGATGATCGGCCTGGTGAACGGCTGCTTCTACGCGGTCCTGAGCCTGGGGCTGGCGGTCATCTTCGGCATGCTGCACGTGATCAACTTCACCCACGGCGCCATGTTCATGCTGGGCGCCCTGCTCAGCTGGGCCGGCCTCTATTACTTCGAGCTCAACTACTGGGTGATGCTGTTCCTGGCACCGCTGGTGGTGGGCGTGTTCGGCATCGTGCTGGAGCGTCTGTTTCTGAAACGCATTTACAAGCTCGACTACCTCTACGGCCTGCTGCTGACCCTGGGCCTGACCCTGATCATCGAAGGCGCGGTGCGCTCGGTTTACGGCGTGTCCGGCAAGCCCTACGGCCCGGCGCCGATCTCCGGCGTCACCGACCTGGGCTTTCTGATGATCCCCAATTACCGGCTGTGGGTGATCGTCGCCTCGCTGCTGGTCTGTGCCGCCACCTGGTACACCATCGAGCGCACCCGCCTGGGCGCCTACCTGCGCGCCGCCACCGAGAACCCCAAGCTGGTGGAAGCCTTCGGCATCAACGTGCCGGTGCTGGTCAGCCTGACCTTCGGCTTCGGCGTCGCCCTGGCGGCGTTCGCCGGGGTGCTGGCCGCGCCGATCATGCAGGTGTCCGCGCTCACCGGCCAGACCATGATCGTGATCGTGTTCGCGGTGGTGGTGATCGGCGGCATGGGCTCCATCGCCGGCACCGTGGTCACCGGCATCGGCCTGGGCCTGGTGGAAGCGCTGACCAAGGTGTACTACCCGGAAGCCTCTTCCATGGTGATGTTCCTGGTCATGGTGCTGGTGCTGCTGGTGCGGCCCAACGGCCTGTTTGGAGGTGTGGAATGACTCGCCTGATGTGCTACGGCTTCCTGCTGCTGGCCCTGGTGGCCGCCCCCTGGATGGGGCTCTACCCGGTGCTCGGCACCAAGATTCTCTGCTACGCGCTGTTCGCCTGCGCCTTCCATCTGCTGCTCGGCTACACCGGCCTGGCGTCCCTGGGCCACGCCGCCTTTCTCGGTGTCGGCGGCTATGTGGCCGGCTACGGCATCAAGGCCTGGGCGCTGTCGCCGGAACTGGCGCTGCTCGCCGGCCTGTCGGTGGGCGCGCTGATGGGGCTGGTGGTGGGCTATGTGTCGATCCGCCGCTCCGGCATCTACTTCACCATGATCACCCTGGCGCTGGCGCAGCTGGTCTATTTCCTGTGCGTGCAGATTCCGCAGACCGGCGGCGAGGACGGCCTGCAGGGCATCGACCGGGGCCTGCTGTTCGGCTTCATCAATCTGCACAACGACCGCGTCATGTACTACACCACCCTGACCATCGGCGTGGCGGCGTTCCTGTTCATCGCCCGGGTGGTGCGCTCGCCGTTCGGCCAGGCGCTCACCGCGATCAAGGACAACGAACCGCGCGCGGTGTCGCTGGGCTACCATCCGGACCGCTACAAGCTGCTGGTGTTCACCCTGTCCGCCGCGCTCACCGGCCTGGCCGGCGCGCTCAAGGCCATCGGCCTGGGCTTCGTGACGCTCTCCGACGTGCACTGGATGACCTCCGGCCACGCCCTGCTGATGACCCTGGTGGGCGGCCTGGGCACCCTGTCCGGCCCGGTGGTCGGCGCCGTGGTGCTGGTCACCCTGGAGAACAAGATCGGCGAGCTGGGCGCGCTGCTCGCCGGCGTCACCGGCATCGGCTGGTTCGCCACCCTCGGCGAGTCGGTAATGATGATCATGGGCATCGTGTTCGTGATCTGCGTCCTCGCTTTCCGGCGCGGCATCATGGGCGAGCTCGACGCCCTGCGCCGCCGTGTCCGCACCCCCAACCCGGCACCGGAGCCTCAATCATGACCACCCATACCCCCGACGCGTTTCACCATCACTGGCCGCCGCGGCTGTCCAAGAGCCTGCGGCCGCCGCGCACCACCCTGTGGGACAACCTGGTCACCAGCGCGCGGCGCTATCCGGAAAAAACCGCGATCCGCTTCTTCGACCGCGCGCTCAGCTACCGCGAGCTGCTGTGCCAGTGCGAGACCCTGGCGGCCTGGCTCAGCGGCGCCGGCGTCCGCCCCGGCGACCGGGTGCTGGTGATGATGCAGAACTGCCCGCAGCTGGTGATCGCCCACTACGCGATCATGCGCGCCAACGCAGTAGTGGTGCCGATCAACCCGATGAACAAAGCCTCCGAGCTGGGCCACTACATCCGCAACGCCGGCGCCAAGGCGGCGATCTGTTCCGCGGAACTGGCCCGCGAACTCACCGACGCCAACAGCGAGCTGCCCCGCGACGAGCAACTGCAGCGGCTGCTGGTGACCCGCTACGCCGACGCCTTCGACCGCGGCGCCAGCCAGGACCTGCCGGTGCCCGAAGAGTGGAAAGACTGGCTCTACACCTGCAACCTGCCCCTGGACGGACACACGCCCGTCACCCCCTGGCTGGAGGCGCTGGCCACCACCCTGCCACCGCCGGTGCTGATCGGCGACCCGGACACGCCCTGCCTGCTGCCCTACACCAGCGGCACCACCGGCGCGCCCAAGGGCTGCGTCCACCACCACGGCTCGATCATGCACAACGCGGTGGCCAGCTGGCAGTGGATCAACGGCGACCCGGAGAGCGTGATGCTGGCGGTGCTGCCGCTGTTCCACATCACCGGCCTGGTGTGCGTGATGCACGGCACGATCTTCGGCGGCGGCACCCTGGTGATCCTGCCGCGCTGGCAGCGCGACCTGGCCAGCCACCTGATCGAAAAGGAAGGCATCAGCCACTGGCTGTGCATCCCCACCATGGTGGTGGACCTGCTCGCCTCACCGGATCTGGAACGCTACGACCTGTCGCGGCTGGCGTTTATCGGCGGCGGCGGGGCGGCCATGCCGGAAGCCGTGGCCGAACGCCTCAGGGACACCTACGGGCTGAACTTCGTGGAAGGCTACGGCCTCACCGAAACCTCCGGCCCCACCCACATGAACCCCTGCCACCGCCCCAAGCTGCAGTGCCTGGGCATTCCGTTCATGAGCACCGACGTGAAAGTGCTGGACCCGGACACCCGCGAAGAGTGCGCCGACAACCAGCCCGGCGAAATCGCCATCCACGGTCCGCAGGTGTTCCAGGGCTACTGGAACAACGACGAAGCCACCGCCAAAAGCTTCCTCTACATCGGCGGCCGTAAGTACTTCCTCACCGGGGATCTGGGGCGGCGCGACGGCGAGGGCTACTTCTACATCACCGACCGCATCAAACGCATGATCAACGCCTCCGGCTTCAAGGTGTGGCCCGCGGAAGTGGAGAGCCTGCTGTTCCGCCACCCCGGCATCCAGGAAGCCTGCGTGGTCGGCAGCCAGGACGCCTACCGGGGCGAAACCGTGCGCGCCGTGGTGGTGCGCCGCGCCTCTCACCCGGGCCTGGACGCCGAGACCCTGATAGAATGGTGCCGCGAAAATATGGCCGCGTATAAAGTGCCGAAAATCGTCGACTTCGTGGACGCCCTGCCCAAGAACGGCAGCGGCAAGATCATGTGGCGGGAAGTACAGGACCTATGAGCGAACCGAAAATACGGCGCACCCGCAACGGCGCGCGTCTGCCGGCCGACCAGGCGACACCGCGCTACCTCGGCGAGAACATCGAGAAGGACCTGCGGGAAGTCAGCGAACGGGCCGACGGCGGCACCATGCAAAGCCGCATCCTGGTGGCCGCCATCGCCCTGTTCGCCGAACGCGGCTACGAAAACCTCAACATGCGCACCCTGGCCGGCTGGGTGGGCCTCAAGGCCCCCACCCTCTACAACTACTACGCCTCCAAGGAACAGCTGCTGATCGAAGCCATTGAGCTGGGCATGACCGACTTCTTCAGCTACATCCTGGAAGGCATCGACGAAGTGCCCCGCGAAGAGCGGCTGTTCGAAATCGTGCGCCGCCACGCCGGCTACAAAATGCGCCACCGGCTGATCGCCCGCGCCAACGACCGCCTGATCGATCCGCAATTCGCGCGCATGTTCCTCCCCGAGGACACCGCCCGGCACTTCAGCGGCCGCATGGCCGGCTACCGCCACACCGTCCAGGACCTGGTGCGCGACTACGTCGCCGACGACGCCCCGGTAAGCCCCAAGGTGGTCACCCTGGCCCTGCTCAGCCAGTGCGACCGCATGGCCTACTGGTACAACCCCAAGGGCCAGATGACGCCGGAGCAGGCGCTCGAGCAGGTGAGTATTCTGATTCGTCGGATGCTGGGCACCGCCGCCTGAAGAGGCGGGAGATTGATTTTTACCTCTGATGGTGCCATATTGGCACCACATTTAAATGAAGAGGTGTCGCATGACGACAGCAGCGACAGACCATGAAAAAGAGAAGCGGCTGGTGGCACGCGCCAAGCCCGAGATCCACCAACGGATTGCGGAAGCGGCGGAGCTGCAAGGCTCCACGGTCTCGCAGTTCCTGCTGGACGCCGCACTGGAGCGCGCCGCCGAGGTCACCGAGCGAGCCACACGGATCAGTGCAAGCCGCGGTGCCTTCGAGAACATGATGACGGCCCTGGACCAGCCGGCTCGCGAACTGCCCCGCCTGAAGCGGGCCGCACAACACTACAAGGACGTGGTGCATGACTCGGATCCGAAAGCAGCCACTTAGCAAGCGACACGACCGGGCCGGCTTCGACTGCGGGGTCGCGGAACTCAATACCTTTATCCAGAAGACCGCACGACGGCAGGACGAACGGCACCTGGTGCGCACAACGGTGTTGGTCGATACCGACCAGCCGGAACGCATTCTGGCTTTCTACTCGACCGCGCCCTGCGAGATCGCGGCCCCGCCAAGCGTCACCGCCTGGAAGAACTACCCGCACCCGGTTCCCTTTCTGAGAATGGCGCGGTTAGCCACGCACCGGAGTGTTCAGGGCCAGGGGTTCGGTGAGCTGGCATTACTCTCCGCCATCGACGACGCGGCGACCATCTCCCGAACCTTCACCGCCATCGGTGGTATGGTGGTGGATGCCAAGGATCAGCAGGCCGCTGCGTTCTATGAAAAATACGAATTCATCAGGATCGAAGAGAACGGGCTCCAGCTCTTCCTACCCATTCAAGATTGTATCTCGCTCATGGACGCGTAGCAGGCACCAGCAGACGGTGATCAGGCCCAGGTAGCCGGCCAGGCCGCGGGCGTCGCGGAGCATGGACTGGGTGAGGCCGAAGCCGATAAAGGCGACCACCACTACCAGGCCGGCCACCGCCAGGGCTCGGGTGGTGGCGTCGGGGCGACCACGCAGGGCGCGGGCGAACAACAGCAGCGGCACGCCGTACAGCATCAGCAAGGAGCCCAGGCCCACCAGGCCCCGGCGGGCGGCGGTGTCGATCAGGTCGCTGTGAAGCTGATCGTATTTGCTCACCGCCGGGTGCAGATCCCAGGCCGCCACGTATCTCGCTCATGCAGATGTAGCCGGGACAATGCGTCGGGGCGTTATGTATACTGCCCGCAACTGCTTGTCGGCAGCGCGACGCTTTTAAAGGCAATGGAAATGAGCAAGCCAAGAGAGACCGGCATCGAAGAGGAAATCCGTAGCCTCATCGAGACCAAAAGAAGAGAAATCAAAGAGAGGTTCGATCGGCATGTGTCCGTTCAGGACTTGCTAACGGACCGCTGGGAAACCGCCCGCTTCTACGGTTTCGGGGAGGGCACGTCCTGCTACAACAACGTACTGATCCTAGGCGATGTGAAAGTCGGAAAAAACACCTGGATCGGCCCCAATGTGGTGCTGGACGGCTCCGGAGGACTAGAAATCGGGGACTACGTCTCCATCAGCGCTGGCAGCCAGATTTACACCCACCACACGGTGGATTGGAGCACATCTCTGGGTGAAAAAGGCATCGAAAGACAGCCCACCCGCATCGGAGACGGCGTCTACATCGGTCCTAATTCCATCGTACAAATGGGCGTTTCGATAGGCGATAAAGCAATCATCGGGGCCATGAGCCTTGTAAACAAAGACGTACCCTCTGAGGGAAAATACTACGGCACCAAGCTTAGAACGAACTAAGCGACTTCGCGGCTGCGAAGCAGACACCAGCAAGCGGTGACAAGGCCCAGATACCCCGCCAAACCGCGCGCGTCGCGGAGCATCGACTGGGTAAGGCCAAAGCCGATGAAAGCGACAACCACCACCAAGCCGGCGACGGCCAGGGCCCGATTGGTGTTATCGGGCCGGCCACTCAGGGCGCGGGCGAACAACAGCAGCGGCACGCCGTAGAGCATCAGCAAAGACCCCAGGCCCACCAGGCCCCGGCGGGCGGCGGTGTCGATCAGGTCGCTGTGAAGCTGATCGTGCTTACTGACCGCCGGGTGCAGGTCCCAGACCGCCACCCAGTCGTCACGCCGCGCCTGCAGCCGCCCTTCGCCCCAGCCAAACAGCGGCTTCTCGGAAAACAGCCGCACGCCGACGCGCCACATCTCCACACGCACACCGAAAGAATTGCCCCGCTCACCCTCGTCGTACTCGTCCACGCTCTCCAGCGCCTCGCCGACCCGCTCAGTCACCGCCAACGTGGGCGACAAAGACACCAACAGCAGCAGACCCAGCAACGCCGTCACACCGATACCGAGCACCGGGCGCGGCAGCGTGCGCCAGAAGCCCAGCCCCACCACGACCACCAGCGCCGGGAACACCACCCAGCTGCCCCGGGTGCCGGACAGCAGCGACGCGCCCAGACCGAACGCCAGCGCCAGTAACAGGCCGGCCCGCGCCCAGCCGGAGCGCACCGCGAACGCCCCGACCCAGGCTAGGGAGCCGAGCAATAAAGAGAGCATGCCAAAAGGAATGGGATTGATACCGTTGCCGGCGCGCACATCGCCCAGGATCCAGACTTCCCTGCCTGCAATCAGCCCGGCCAGCAACGCACCCAGGCCGGCGCCCCACCAGAGCGCCGCGGCCGGCGGCCGCAGGCGCCGCCAGCCCAGCCACACGAACGCCGCCAACAAGGGCCAAAGCGGCAACCACAGCCCGCCCCGCTCAATGGCCCGGGGCCAGACCCCGGTACGCGCCACATCCGCCAGCCAGATCAAAGAGAATGCCGCCAGGGCGGCCAGAAACCAGATGTCCTCGCGGCTCAGCGGCGCCACCGGCCGGCGCCGCGTAGCGACTGCCACCAGCGCCAGGGCAGCCGCCACCAGCGGCACCACGGCATAAGCCAAAGGCCAGGCAACAAGAAGAGCCAGGAAAGCAGCCAGCGACAGCCCGGTAAGAGAAGACAGCATCATGTCGGTAGGAAAGGCGAGAGCGCCGAAGGTTCCAGGACGGATCAACCGGAGGCGCGGGCGGCGGTGTCTTGCGCGGTGGCCTCGGCCATGACGGCTTCGAGGGCGTGGCAGGTCTGGTCGATGTGACGGTCTCCCAGGGTGGGATGCACCAGAAACATCAGGCTGGTGTCGCTCAATTCGCGGGCGTGGGTCAGCGGCGCCTCCGGCACCAGACCCGCGTCCTGGAAGCACTTCTCCAGATACACCTCCGAGCAGGAGCCGGAGAAACAGGGCACGTCATGCGCCAGCACGGCGGAGAGAATACGGTCCCGATCCCAGCCTGCGGCCAGCTCCGAGGGTTCCACGAACAGGTAGCACTTATAGCCGGCGTGCCCCACGGCCTCCGGCACGGTGGGCACTCGCAAACCCGGCAGCGCCCGTGCGGTCTCCCAGATGCGCTCGCAGTACTCACGGCGCACCCGGGTCCACTCGGGCATTCGCGCCAGCTGGATACGGCCAATGGCCGCCTGGATCTCGGTAAGACGGCCATTGGTGCCGAAGCTCTCGTGCAACCAGCGATAACCGGGCGGGTGCTCGCGCTCGTACACCGCCTCCCAGCTTTTGCCGTGGTCCTTGTAGCTCCACATCCACGACCACAGCGCCCGGTCGTTGGTGGTGACCATGCCCCCTTCCCCACCGGTGGTCATGATCTTGTCCTGGCAGAACGACCAGCAACCCACATGGCCGAAACCACCCACCGGACGGCCACGCCAGGTGGCACCGTGGGCCTGGGCGCAGTCCTCAATCAGATAGAGGCCATGCTGCTCGGCCAGCGCTGCCATGGCGTCCATATCACAGGGCCAGCCGGCCAGATGCACGCACACCACCGCCTTGGTGGCCGGCGTCAGCGCCGCCGCCACGGTCTCGGCGGTGATGTTCTGGCTGTCCCGGTCCACATCCGCAAACACCGGGCGCGCGCCCACATTGACGATGGCCGACGCGGAAGCCAGGAAAGTGCGGGAAGTCACCACCACATCATCCCCGGCGCCGATACCCAGGGCCCGCAACGCCAGATCCAGCGCCACGGTGCCGTTGGCCAACGCCACCGCGTACGCAGTCCCGGCGAAAACGGCGAACTCACGCTCAAACGCCCGACACTCGTCGCCGGTCCAGTAGTTCACCTTGTTCGACAACAACACCCGCTGAACGGCATCCGCCTCTTCAGGGGTGTAGGATGGCCAGGGAGGGAAAGGTCCATTCAACATTGCAGCGCTCCTTCAATGCGTGTGATCCCCATCACGACGCCAAGATACCCATCACCATAAGCGATGGCCTGTATAATTGTAGAGTGCGATTTTGTTATCGGGCGGGAACGCCCATAACTGTAGCCCCGGCGGGCACATCGGACACAACCGCCGCGCCGGCGCCGACGATGGCGCCATGACCGACCGTGACGCCTTGCTTAACCACGGCGCCGATACCCACCCAGGCGCCCTCTTCCACGGTCACGTTACCGCCCAGACAGGCCCTGGGGCTGATGTGCACCCAGTCGCCCAGCCGGCAATCATGCTCGACCACCGCACCGCTATTGATAATCACGCCCTCACCGGCACGAGCGTCCGGATTCACCACCGCACCGGCAAACGCCACGGAGCCGGCACCAAGGGCCGCGAAAGAGCTGATCGCAGCCAGCGGGTGAATCACCGTGGCCACGGACACGCCCGCCTCGCGCAGCGCAGTCTGTTTCGCCATACGGACGTCATTCGCGCCGATAGCCACGATGACGCCTTCGTAGTCACGATGACGTTCAAGCAGCGCCGCCCAATCACCGACCACCGGCCAGTTGCCGTTGTCCTGCTTGTCCGGCCAGGCATCGTCGAAGAACACCAGGTCCCGGCAACCGCCAAGAAGCGCGGCGTCGGCAATCACTTTACCGTGCCCGCCGGCACCCAATATCGCCAAGGATTTAATCGTCACGGTTCGACCCCTTGAATCTCGGCATGGTGGCCTCCTCACCATGAGAGATGCCGTCACGCTTAAGCACCTGCAGGACCGTCTTGGACAGAATCTTTATGTCCAACCACAGGGACCGGTTATCGACATACCAGACATCCAGCTCGAACTTCTCTTCCCAGGACAGAGCGTTGCGACCATTAATCTGAGCCCAGCCTGTAATACCCGGACGGACTTCGTGGCGACGGGCCTGGCGGTCGTTATACAGCGATAAATAATCCATCAGTAGCGGACGGGGGCCGACCAGGCTCATGTCGCCTTTCAGCACGTTAAAGAGTTCCGGGAGCTCATCCAGGCTGGTTGAGCGCAGCCAGGCGCCTAACCCGGTGAGACGTTGATCGTCAGGTAGCAGAGCGCCATCAGGGCCGCGCTCGTCAGTCATGGTCCGGAATTTCACCATCTTGAATGGTCGCCCCTCGATACCGGGCCGTACCTGGCGAAAAAAAACCGGGGAGCCCAGTTTGCTAAGCACCAGGATGCAAAGCACGACAACAATCGGTGAAAGCAGCACAAGTGCCGCCAGCGCGCCAGCCAAATCCATCGCACGCTTCATTGAATACCCATTCCTTCTAGCATAGCGGCGTTAACCTTATGGACGTCGTACTTCTCCTCCGCGATCCGCCTGGATCTCTCACCCATGCTCGCGGCTAAACCTGGAGTGGCGACCATCTTGATCATAGCGTCCGCCAGAGCGTTAACATCCTTAACCGGCACCAGGAAGCCATTGTCACCGTCCACGACCGTCTCGCGGCAGCCCGGCGCATCCGTTGTGATCACCGCCCGGCCCATCGCCATGGCTTCGAGCACCGTGCGGGGCGTCCCCTCACGGTATGAAGGCAGCACATACACGGAACAGTCGGAAATCGCCGGACGCACATCATCCAACCGGCCCAGGAACTCCAGAAGGCCGGAATCCACCCATTGATCCAATTCCCGCTGAGTTATGACATCGGGGTTGTCATCAATCCAGCCGACCAGCCGAAAGACAGCCTCCGGATACACCGCCTTCACTAGTTGCGCGGCTTGCGCGTACTCTCGAACGCCCTTATCACCCAATAACCGGGCAATGAGGAGAAAGGAGGGGTTATCCGGCAACGGGGCAACAGAATATTCAGCCACGTCCACACCGGAACCATTCACAACGGAGGAAGGAACGATCTCAGGCAAAAGCTCGAACTCCCGGAAGAGCGCCTCATCATCGGGGTTCTGAAAGAACACACGATGCGTACGCTTTAATGCGAACCGGTAAAGCCGCTGAATCAAACGTCGTAGCAAAGCACGCTTGCCAGAGGCGGTACCAGTAAAGGCATAGCCAAGCCCTGTGACCAGGGCAAAACGATGCTCCACTCCGGCAAGCCAAGCCGCTATCGAGCCGTAAACAACAGGTTTGATGGTATAGCTGAGAACATATCGAGGCCGAAGGCGCAGCATTAAAACAACCAATGACAGCAACAACCTCAGGTCTCTTACCGGATTCAATCCCGTCCGTTGGAGGGGAATGTGATGCACTCGTACGCCCTTATTCGAAAGCGTAACCGCGATCTCTCCTCCTGGTGCCAAGTCAGGCACAGCGACGTGAACATCCTTACCAGCTGCTAACAGTGCGTCTAAGAGTGGCCCGCGAAACTGAATTAACGAGTGTGGAAAGCTAGCTACGACAAAGAATAACTCTCTATCCAACCTTAAATCTCCGCGCATCAAAACATACACTTAAATCGCAACTTTATGCGGATCAAACAACCACACAACGAAAACATAAGCTACATAGTCGCTGGCTTATTTATTTTCAGCGCCGAACCTTGTTCAACGGAGAGATAGTAAATCCCTATGAGCATAACCCAAACAGGCAGCCGGCGAAGAATATCACCACCTAAAACATACATAAATATGGAGAAAAAAGCACCAACCAAAAGAAAACTACCCGAGACAGAACGAAAAACCCCGATCAGAAAAAACAAAAAAATCAGAATAGCAATTAAACCACCCTGGAGAAAAATTGTAAGGAACGTATTATGTGCGTCAGAAAAACCAGAAGCGTATGGAGCATGAGAGCCCGGGCCGTACCCGAAAACAAAGCTATCCAAGGCGTGTCTGAAGCCATTCATATAAAGCATCTTGCGCGCATCTTCCCCATCGTTTTCAGTAAAGAACTCTACAGCAAAATCTGACAACGAATCGAAGTAAAAAGTCAGGAAAACAATAGAGATTAAAGCAAGAAAGAAAAGAGAAACGACATTGAAAGAGATCTTATATCGACCAGAAGACTTATAAAAAAGAAAGAATCCGACAGATGCAAGAGAACCAACAGCGAGCCCCATAAAAGCTTTAGTTGACCCACTCTCCAAAGCCATTCTTGCAAACAGAACGCCCATCACAGCATAAATCGTACGCAAGAATAAACGGTCAGACTTCACCGCCAAGTGGAACATGACGAACGGCATCACGCACGTTATACTCGCCGCCTGATGAACATTGTCGACCAAAGGGGAAAAGTAATTGTAGTAACGAAGCTGGAAACCTAAAACTGAAGAGAAAAACAAACTAACAATGTAGAAAAAACAAAAAACAGCCCCCCAAACCAAGAAAAGACGAGAGAAAAAATCCTGCGGCGAGCCACCGATATAAAGCTTTCTTTCACTTAAAATCAATATTGTCAGAAGAATAAAAACATAAGAAAGAAAGTCGAAAAAACCAGTAAACTCTCTTCCGCTAGAAAAACCAAGAAAAAAAGCGTTATACGACAACCCGACTATAATCACGAAAAGATAAACAAACCAAAATCGGTAAAACCGAAGCATTGACTTATAAAACGTCAAAACATTGCGACTCATATAAAGCAATGCAAACGCACAAAACAATATAATAATCTCCCCAATCCCCAGAGCACCAAATCGCAATGAGGTAAAAGGAACGAACGAAAAAGCCAGTATTAGAAATACCCTGATCTGACCAGCTAACGAGGTCATAAGCCAACACTACTGCAAGTACGGATCTCTGAAAGAAACAAATTATGGAGGTTAACAGAAAGCTTCTCAAAATTGAAATCCTGGACGCTCTCTTGGTAATTATTACTAACCTCTCCTAGTTGAAACTTTTCTGTAATGCAGATCTTTAACCAGTCAACCATAGCTTGGAACTTCTCTGGCTCGGCCTGTTCATAACAGTACCCGGCACCAACTCTCTCTATCACTTCCTTTACTTCACTATGTGCTAGATCACCACTCACTAACGCCAAGATAGGTTTACGAAGCATAAAGAACTCAAAAATTTTGCCGGTCAAGATGCCTTGGTTACTGCTGGTATTCCATGTCGCAAGAAGGCATAGATCAGCAATCTTCTGTAATCTGAGAGATTCAACACGACTGATACTGCCGTGGTCAGTTACAAGTTCTGACAAACCGTATTGGTTAGCTACATTTAAAAAAAACTTACCTTCAAGCCCTGCATAGTGGATTTCGAAATCAGAGACACCGAATTCCGTATTCTCTATAATCATCGAAAGAGCAGAGAAAAAATCACTAACATCTCTCTTTCCACCATATAAAGCTCCGGTATAAACTATTTTAAATGAAGAAGATGAATCAAAAGGCATTGCATCTTGATCAAGAGATGATTGATCTTCGGGATCAAAACCATTATTCAATGTAAGATACTTAAAGCGGCAGGAGCTCGAAACGCGAACCCCATGCATGACCATTTCCTTTACACCTTCCGATGCGAAAGAAAAAATGTTTGCGGACTGAAGAAAAATGAGCTCTAAACGTCTTCGAATACTTAAACTGCCGCCGCCGTGATAACTTATAGGATCTCTGAAATCCACTGCGAGGGTATTAGAGATGCCCATCTTTTTAAGCATCAGCCCACTAAGAGGCGACGCCAAACTAGGGTAACTCGTAAATATTGCATCAAAGTTTTGATGTTTCAACTTGATCTTTGCGTAACGCCGAATCTGAAACGCCCAGTCAATCGCCTTCAGGAAAGTATATAAAAACTGTAGCCTTTCTTTTACGGCAATTTTTAATTTCTGATGCGAATCACTGTTTTTTAATATGCCAGATGCGGGCTTACTGCCTATCGTCGCCATCCTCATTTTTGTGAAAACCTTATTAAAAAAGGCGCTCTGATCTATAGTTACCCAATCGATACTTTTAAGCTCAGGGAAATATAAACTGTCATCACTTACCGCCCATGGAGGAGGTGTAAGTGAGATAATAGTCAGCTCAGCACCGTGGCGATGCAGATATTTAGCGAGCTTGGTGACACGAACTGAACCTATGGCTTGCTCAGGGCAGAAAGCCGTCACTACGAAAAGAATCTTCATCAAAGGCTTGCCTTTTGAATCATATTAAGCATAACCAGCTCAGGAGCATTCATCGGCTCGTCATGCCAACGAGCATTGCGATCATAAAACCCTCCAGCTTTCATAAGTGACGTATGAGAGAAACCATAACTGGCTTCTATGATAAACGGCTTACCCGAGTGTTGATCGTATATGATATCAAACCCCATACAGTTTGACGCCAGAGCGTCAGCGGCTTTGAATGAAGCATGTATAAGATCAGCCGTAATAACACTTCTATCATAAAACAAGTCACCCCCTCCGGATGCTCTGAAGTCATCTCGGCGGGTCTTTCGACCTATAAAACTTAACCTATCCCCAACCACGACCACTTTCAAATCAAAAGCTACATCCTTAAAAAATTCTTGAAGATATACATACCCGCGCTCCCTATCTTTCGCAGATGCTTGGCTCAGAGAAAAAAAGAACTCAGGAGCTCTTTTAGCGCGCGCAAATAAATCTTGCCAAGAACGTGATGAGGAAATATTAGACCTAATCTTAAGGAAAGGACTCGGCTTACTGGCTAAGCCGCGCCCGAACATTTTATCAGCGTAACGAGTTAACTGAAGCCGGTCTCTTAACAAAACAACATTACTTGCGCCAGAACCAGAGCGGAGCTTAGCTACTATGGGAAAACTACCGATTTCGTTAATCCAAGCGTCTACGGCTTCCCTGCTATACAATACATAGTTACGAGGAGTGGGGATATCGAGGGAATCGAACAAGTAAGCTTGTGCAACCTTATCATCAAAATGAGAAGCATCGGCTCGATCAGGAAAAACAGTACACCCTGATGCTTTCAACGCTATCATTATTGAGTGCGCAAACTTCATCTCAGAATCTGAATAATGGCTATAGTGCCAAAGAACCACATCATGACGCTGAAGTTTTTCAAATGCGTCAATCTCTCTCCAATCGATCAGCTCATGTGTAAGTCCATATTCTCTGCAGAGGCGCAACCACTCACCGCTCCAGGAACCGGTGTGGTCATGGAAATCGCACTTTACCACGGCGATAGATTTATCTTTCATGACGAAACTCGCAATCTCGAGAGCTTATCAAGAAAAGTAGACTTATAACGCTTGGCGTTTTTCTTACTGGCAATAATCAACCCGAGGGAGTTAATATTAAGACGCCTCCAATACCATTTAAAATTTCTCAACCTGCGACGACTTTCGATATACTCTTCTATTAACGCACGCCTATGAGAATCGTACGCTTCACTGCAAGCATTCCTAAGCTTCTCTGAATAGCTCTCTATATCAAAGTCGGATACTTCGTCACCGACTAATACCTTCTCGGAGGACAGATAGATAGGTAGCATTTTTTTCTCGGCAATATCTCCATCTTTTATGGTAATACTGGCGACCAGTCCTGTTTTATTTGCTTCCGATAATTTAATTAAAGGCGACTCAGCATCTCTGGGGGTGTAGACGTCATCAAAAAGAAAGTTTCCTAGACTATATAATAAAAACGAATTCTCAATATCCTCCACGCCCTGCACAACATGCGGATGATGGCCATGATAAATATAGTCATACTTAGCAGCTAGAGATCTCGCAAAAAAAACGTCATCAGAACTTGGGAAATGAACGTGTTCCTGCCCAGAATGGACAGACAAAATATTAATATATCCGAGAGAAGCGTATTTAGCCATATCAGACAAGACGCTTTCGACATCTAGTATGTTGGGAACTTCGCCTAAATCGGTCTTGCAGCGCGATGGATTGGTATTATAGGAACAGTACCCAAGGAAGGCTATTTTCTCGCCACCGCCAACAAATTCAGCATGACGTCCTTCCGCGCCAAACCACTCGATACCTGCCTCTTCGAGCAGGGCTTTAGTCCTTTTATACGCCGGTACTCCAAAATCAGCGATGTGGTTATTAGCAAGAGAAACATGAGTTATACCAAGCCACTTTAATATCGCGATGTTGCCCGGATGCGCTGATATATGTGCAGACTTAAAACCTAACGGACGGTCAATATCGACGAAAGGTGTCTCCAAATTTCCTAATACAATATCATAGCCAGAAAGAAACTGTTTTATATCGGATAGTTCATTCTTAACATTAGGATTCGTGATTGCACAATACTTCCCAAAAGCTGCGATATCACCCAGTAAAGCGATTTTTAACATGAAAATCTCTCTGTCACGCGAATCGTTAGCCTGCCAAATACTAAGTAATATACGTCAATATTCGACCTATGGTAGCCTTATACCTTTTAACGTTAGCTATACGTTTCATTAAACCAAACTGACCAAAATGCTTCGAGCACGTTATCAGTATAAATATCGGTATCCACCAAAGGCCACTTCATGATGTGACCAAATTCTTTTTTTTGTATCACGCGTTGCTAACCCCTAAGTGAGTCCAAGTACCAGGAGATAGCGACTGCCAAGCCCTCATCAACACTATGTGAGGGTAAGTAACCAATGTTATCTCGAGCCTTTTCTATACTCGCCATCGAGTGACGAACGTCACCGGAGCGGAAATCCCTGTACTCTATTACGCTATCCTCTTTAATGCCATTGCGGATTAACTCCTTGCGAATCGCCAAAAACAACTGGTTAAGGCTGGTTTGGGCATTAAATGCGATATTGTAAACTTCAGCCTTCGCAATATCGGGAGCGGTGGCCGCCAGGATATTAGCCTGAACAACGTTCTCTACAAAACAGAAATCTCGGCTGGTTTCACCATCGCCATTCACATATACTTTTTCCCCACGTATCATTGCAGCAATCCATTTCGGGATGACCGCTGCATACGAACCATTTGGGTCCTGCCGAGGACCAAACACGTTAAAGTAACGAAGACCTATAGCTTTAAAACCATAGTTCTTAGCAAAAACATCAGCGTAAAGCTCATTAACGTATTTCGTCACCGCGTATGGCGACAAAGGACTTCCAATCTTATCTTCCACTTTAGGCAACTCCGGATGATCGCCATAAGTAGAGCTGGAAGCTGCGTAAGTAAAACTACTGACATTCTCATTTTTTGCAGCCAACAGCATATTTAAGAAGCCGTCAATATTGGTTTGATTGGTGGATATGGGATCTTCTATAGAGCGTGGCACCGACCCTAGCGCGGCTTGGTGAAGGACGTAATCCACTCCTTTTACGGCGTTACTGCAATCTTCGAAGTTACAAATATCTCCCTCTATGAAGCAAAAGCGCCGCCATTGTTCGCAAGAAACCAAAGTCTTAACTTCGTCTAGGTTATGCTGGTGGCCAGTAGCGAAGCAATCCAGACCGATGACCCTCTGATCTAGACTAAGTAATTTTTCCAAGATGTTGGAACCTATAAATCCTGCCACACCAGTAATCAACCAATTTTTTGGGCTTTTCTTAAGTAACTCTTTGATTTCTTCATATTGCGTCATCGCAGTGAACCGCTCCTAATTACAACACGCGCCGCGCGAGTACCGCGTAGTCCAGTTTTTCCTTCGCCAGTTTCGCTGACTCAATAACCAGTCGCTCAAGATCCACGACGCCTGAACTGGTTTTAAATAATACCGACTCAAGCTTTTCTTTATTTTGCACCGTCCAGCCATCTTTGTCGTATAAAAATCATAACCGAAAAGGCTCTCAAGTACTGGCACACAGCGGCAGCAAAGACTAGTCTACATCATGGCGGACTGACTACCCGGCTGCAGATATTATATCTGCAGCGCGCAGAGGTGCCTTAATCTCTTCCGGCGTTCTCCACCCGATATATTTTTTTACGTTGATCTGAACCAACAAGGCTCTATGCAATTTCTAGGACATTCTCCAGGAACAATCCAAATATAACCAACCGGAAGTGCGAATTGGAATTGCTTATGAATTCTCTAAAAGCACCAAGAACTTTTTAGGCGGCTTGCTTTCCCGAATGCACGAACAGTATGTCGCCCTTAAATATGCCGAGGTTTGCTATAGAGCAATCCCGTAGATGCTGGTATTGCTCGTCAGGCGAGCCGCCCCCCCCCCTCGAGCGGATAAAACTCCCGCACTTCTTTAGGAACACCATAAAATTTATGGACGAACTCACCTATAAGCTGTGAAGCATAAACAATTTTATCAAACGATGGCAGGCACAAACAGACAATCGTGCAGCAGTAACAAAAGTGCAGCACTCATTTAGATACTGGCCCGCAGGCGCTATTTAAAATAGTCTGTATAAGTAACCACATAGAGCTTAACTTCTGGATGTGTTTTTTAAAAGGCACTTACCGTGAACAACCTCAGCCACACCTGCCATGAAAAAGAATGGTTCCCGTAAAAGCTCTCCCAACAGACGGTACACGCCTCTATGAAGCCGTAGACTTTTTGATAGGATAAGAGGGATCCACGGATGATAGGGTAAACGAACCACCTCTATACCGTCGCAGTTACTATAACGGCCTGCCTTCAAATATTCTCGACGCTTAGCTTTATTAATAACTTGTATCAACGTAATCACGCGCACACCATGCCCTTGACGCGCGTGCTCCTTCGCCAGTTCACTCTCTTGATCAGCCCTACCATCCAGGTAATAGGCAGACATGGACTATTCGCATACAAAGTTATGTCGCAAGCAGGGCTAACTTGGTCGATTTAAAGCCGAAGATCGACTGCTTCTTTGGTTAAAACGTATTTCAGATCGTAGAGGATATGTGGGTCACGGCCCAGCTCACGGATTTCGCTGGCGGGCATGGCTTTGAACTCATTGTGGGCCACGGCCAGGACGATGCCATCGTAGCTGGCCACCTGGGGTTTTTCGATGGGCTGGATGCCGTATTCCCGGTGCGCTTCGTCCGGGTTGATCCAAGGATCGTAGACGTCGACGGTGACGTTGTAGTCCTGCAGTTCGCGGATCACGTCGATCACCCGGGTGTTGCGCAGGTCCGGGCAGTTTTCCTTGAAGGTCAGGCCCATTACCAGTACCCGGGCGCCGTTGACCTGGATGCAACGGTCCAGCATGGCTTTAACGAGTTCGCTGGCCACGAAACGGCCCATGCCGTCGTTGATGCGCCGCCCCGAGAGAATCACCTCCGGATGGTACCCCACCGCCTGGGCTTTATGGGTCAGGTAGTAAGGGTCCACGCCGATGCAGTGGCCGCCCACCAGGCCGGGGCGGAACGGCAGGAAGTTCCACTTGGTACCGGCGGCCTCCAATACTTCCTGGGTGTCGATGTTCATGCGCTTGAAGATCATCGCCAGTTCGTTGACCAGGGCGATGTTCAGGTCTCGCTGGGTGTTCTCGATCACCTTGGCGGCTTCCGCTACCTTGATGCTGGAGGCCCGGTGGGTGCCGGCGGTGATCACCGAGGCGTAGAGACGGTCCACGGTGTCCGCCACTTCCGGGGTGGAGCCGGCGGTGACCTTCATGATGTCGGTGACGCGGTGGAGCTTATCACCCGGGTTAATGCGCTCCGGGCTGTAGCCGGCGTAGAAGTCCTGGTTGAAGGTGAGGCCGGAGACGCGCTCCAGCACCGGCACGCAGTGCTCCTCGGTGGCGCCGGGGAATACCGTGGACTCGTAAATCACGATGTTGCCGGGCTTGAGGGTCTTGCCGATGGTCTCGGACGCCTTGATCAGCGGCGTCAGGTCCGGCTGGCGATGCTCGTCGATGGGGGTCGGTACCGTGACGATGTAGACGTTACAGCCGTCCAGGGACGCCGGATCGTCGCTGAACGCCAGGCCCTCGGAGGCGGCCAGCTCCGCGTCGCTGAGCTCCCGGGTAAAATCGTGCCCTTCGCGCAGGTCGCGGATACGGTCGCGGTTAACGTCGAAGCCCACCACCGGGCGGTGCTTACCGAACTCCGCGGCCAGGGGCAGGCCCACATAGCCAAGGCCAATCACGGCCAGTTTGATGTCTTCCAGGGAGGGGTGGGTCATTCTTCTCTTACCTTTAGCATACGTTTTATCGGCGATTGTACTGGTTTGGGCACGCTACCGCCCCAGGGTTTGCCGTCGGTTCCCTGAGGACGAATGTTTGCCGGTTTGTCTGTCGTTGGCAGGTCTCTGGGATCCTGCCGGTCGGCTTTGCCGGCCCTTCGCGGACATGGCCCGCTCCCATTAAGGGTTACAACGTGCTTATGTCTTTCAGGGCCAGGGTAAGGCGGTGCTGTTTATGGAGCATGTTGAGCAACACAATGGCGCGCTCCTGGCCGTCGAAGCGGTGAAATACCGCTTCCATGTCCGCGAAGGGCCCGTGTTCGATGCGCAGGCGGTCACCCGGGCGCAGCGCGGGGCGGTCGTCATTGGCGCTGGCCTGGGTTTGCAGCTTGAGGGCATCGATCACGGAGGGCGGCACCGCCGCCGGGCGGTCGCCGAAGGCCACCAACTTGGTCACGCCCCGGGTGGAGCGGATGGTGTGCCAGCCACTGCCCTGCTCGGACAGTTGAACAAAGAGATAGCCGGGGAATAGAGGTTCCTGGCGCTGCACGCGCCGGCCAGCGCGTACTTTTTCCAGGCAGAGCAGGGGCTGAAAGCAGGTAAAGCCTTGATTTTCAAGGTTTTCCTGGGCCCTGTAGTTCTGGTTGGCGCGGCACTGAACCACGTACCAGCCTGAATTGCTCATGCCGTTATCCTTTTCGGGGCTCTGCCCGGGCCCGGCCCTTTTGAAGCCGAGTGTCCGTATTCATGTAGAGTCGCGCGGCTAGATGACATTCGCGTGACCGAGCTTACTTTAGCCGATTGCGGTCATCTTAAGCGTAGCACCCAGATTGTTTTTCACTACACTCGACATACATTTTCACATAGCGGTCTGATGCTATTGTACATCCTTACTGTGATCAACATCACAGTAAGGATGTGGTTGAACAGACGACTAACTATATCTCTACTAGGACATTCGTCCGAAAAAAGAACAGAAGCTATAATTCAAATCGCACCTTTCAGGAACGGATGATAATCACCTTTCAGACCTAACGGCTGAGCGTTCCGGATATTAGCCACGGTTTCAATAGCGACGCGATTCTCTTCTAATCCAAAACCGCGCCCAGCCAGAATTTCTTCGTAGCTACGGGTATGAAGGTCAGTAAAGCCACCGGAAAACTCTATTTCCTCACCGTCTACAGTGATTGACCTATAAGTCCGCTGCCCCTGGGCCTTAGCGCTATCAGGTACAAATGCAAAATCAACCGATAAGAACCAGCGAACCCTAGCTTTCTCGTATTCTAGATAGCCAGCGGCCATTGTCTCGCTGCTATGGTGAACTACATTTTCTTGGAGCTCTCCGAAAATGAAGTGCAGCATGTCATAAAAATGCACCCCAATATTAGTAGCAATACCACCAGACTTTTTCTCGTCGCCTTTCCAGGATTGTAAATACCAGTGTCCCCGGGACGTTATATAGGTCAAATCCACCTCGTGCTTGGTGCTTTTATTCTCCGACCGCACTTTATCTCTGAGAGCTATGATCGATGGATGCACCCGAAGCTGGAGAATTGTATTGACCTTTCTACCGGTGTCTCTCTCGATATCTTGAAGCCCATCAATATTCCAGGGATTTAGTACCAAAGGCTTTTCACAGATAGCATCTGCATCAGAGCGTAGAGCGAATCGCATATGTGAGTCATGCAGGTAATTTGGCGAGCAAATTGAGATAAAGTCGACACTCTTCCCTTCGTTTTCTCTGCGCAGTTTATCGATGTGCCGGTCGAACCGCTCGAACTCCGTAAAAAAGTCCGCATCCGGAAAATAACTATCAATAATGCCCACAGAATCATTTTTATCTAAAGCCGCAATCAACGTACTGCCAGTATCTTGAATCGCTTTCATATGCCTAGGCGCGATGTAACCTGCGGCTCCGATAAGTGCGAATGTTTTACTCATCTTTATACCTCAATATTTTCAGGCCTGTACCAGACACGATCATTAGTCTTTTTCACTATCGTAATGATAGGCGTAATAACCGTATTCATTACTAGCACGGCGCTCTATAGCGTTAAGAATCGCGCCTTTGATTTCCACCTTGTTTTGCTCGAAACGATGCACGCTGACGTCCACTTCCTTGGCGGAGTTCATGCCATAGCGGGCGACGATCAGGCTGGTACCGGCCTGCTGGCCGATGATGGCGGCGTCGGTGACGGCGAGGATCGGCGGGGTATCCACCAACACCAGGTCGTATTCGGCGGAGAGCCGTTCCATCAGTGCCTTGAAGCGGGAGTGCATGAGGAGCTCCGCCGGGTTGGGCGGGATCTGGCCGCGCGGGATAAAGTGCAGGTTCTCCACCTTGGTTTCGTGGATAGCCTGCTCGTGCTCCGCCTGACCGGACAGGAGATCGGAGAGGCCCACGTCGTTCTGGTTTTCGAAGTAGCGATGCAGGTGGCCTTTACGCATGTCGGCGTCGATCACCACCACTTTCTGGCCCACCTGGGCGAGCACCGCAGCCAGGTTGGCGGAGATAAAGGACTTGCCCACCTCCGGGCTGGGGCCGGAGATCATCATCACCTTGTTGGAGGCCTCCATCATGGCGAAGTGGAGGCTGGTGCGCAGGCTGCGCAGGGCCTCGATGGCCAGATCCGCCGGGTCGTTGATGGCCAGCAGCGGGATCGGCTCATGTTTGGAGCGCTTTCGGCGGCGCATCATCGCCACCAGGCGATCCAGCTTTTGCTGATGCTCGGAAAGAGGCACGGCGGCGTATACCGGGATACCCTGCTCTTCCAGCTGATCCGGCGTTTCGATGCCGCGGTGTAGCAGGCCCGCGCCCAGCACGTAGCCGGCTGACAGCATCAGGCCAAGTGCTCCGGCCAATGCAACGACCATTTTTTTCTTCGGTTTTACCGGATTAGGTGCTACCACGGCGTCATCGATGATGCGCACATTACCGACGGTGCTTGCCTTCATGATGCGCAGCTCCTGAGCGCGGTTCATCAGTCCCACGTAAATTTCCTGGTTCAACTCCACGTCACGCATCAGGCGCAGGATTTCCTGCTGGGTCTCGGGCAGATTGCCGATCTGCTTATTAAGCTGCGCCTTTTCCTGCTCCAGGGAGCGACGCTGTTCCAGCAGCGTGCGATAGGCGGGGTGTTCCTGGGTAAATTTGGCGGAGACCTCGCTCTCTTTAATTTTAAGTTCGTTGAGCTTGGCTTCCATGGACACCAGGCGACCGAGCAGGGACTGGGTCTCCAGCTCCATATCCACGGAGTCACGCTTAAGACGATACTCGTTGAGTTTCTCTTCAGCGGCCGTGAGCTTGGCTTTCAGTTCAGGAAGCTGCTCATCCAGGAAGGCCAGACTCTTTTCCGCCTCGGCGGCCTGTCGATTGATGTTCTGCAGTAGATAGTTATCCGCCACTGCGTCCAATTCCTTTTGGATGCGGGCCTGATTGGGGCCGGTAAGGGTGACTGTAAGGATACCGGTATCCTTACCTTTCTCCTCGACCTCCATGCGGCTGCGAAGGTTGTTCACGGCGGACAACCGTGACTGGCGAACCAGTGTCAGATCCTCGCCGCCGTACCGCCATTCACCGAGCTCCAGGGCGATGCTCTGGTCTTCGCTGGTGAGCACCTGATCGGCGGGGCCGCCGAGGACTTTCTGGTCTTGATAATAAAGAGCTGGATGGCCCTGGTCGTCGGCGGTGAGGGTGAACTCGGCGCCGCGCAGGTTATCCGGTACGGTGAAGCGCTTAACGGTAATCAGGGTTTCGCTATCCCTGTACCCGGCGAACAGGGGCCGTGCCACGCCGGGCGGCGCCGGGTCAGGCGCACCGAAAGCACCCAAAACGGGTGTGCGGTCCGGCGCCACTAAAATATCGGTGTGCAGTTGCTCGACCACGTTCCCCAGGACCATACGTGAGGTGAGGATGGCAATTTCCGCCGCCGTCGAGGACTCTTGGCCGAGAGCGTCGTTGAGCTCTTCGAAACCCGGAAGCCCGCTCTGTTTCTTTTCCACCTGCAGCAACGCATCCGCCTTATAAACCGGCGTTGCGAGAAGCGCGTAAGCCCCGCCCAGTAATAGCGCCAGAACCGTGGTGCCTAGGATCAACCAGCGAGCATCTACTAGAAGCCCCCACAATCGGTACAGATCAATGCTCTCGTCCATAGAAACGGCGTTTCTTCCGAGGGTAGTATCAGGTCGATTACTCATGGAATGCTGTCGTTCCTGTATTCATAATTTTTTCAGCCAGGCGTCCGTCGCCTGGCGCATCAGCGGATAGATTCTCTCGAACACTTCCCGGCCCCGCCGGTAGGGGTCGGGGATATCCTGGCCGCCGTTCCAGTGGCTGAGCAAAAAGGTCTTGCCGCTGGCCTCCGGGAATTGCTGGATAATGCGGTCCCGCTGGCGCCCTTCCATGACCAGTATCAGGTCCGCGTCCTGGCAGAGTGCCCGGTCAAGCTTGCGCGCCTCATGGGGACCGCACTCCAGCCCCTGGGCGGAGGCCACGTCCCGGGCGGTGGGCTCCATATCGTGGCCCTCCAGGCCGACCAGACCGGCGGAACTGATCCGCTTTTCAGGTCGGGCGGCGGCCAGCATTGCCGCCACCGTGGGGCTGCGGCAGATATTACCGTCGCAGACCACCAGGATACGCTCGAACATCTATTCGCTTCCCAGCTCGTTCTCGGCGCGGCCACCCAGATAGAGCGCGGTGACGCTGGGCACCAGCAGGCTCAGCACCCGGTTCCAGCGGGCCAGCGGCGCGGCGGTGACGTAGACGATATCGCGGGGCTGCAGCTGGAAGCTGTCCGCCAGCACCAGGGCAGCGGCGTCCTTGGCGTTAAGCTGATAGACGTCAATACCGTGCTCTTGACCGGGCGGCGCCTTGCGGAACACGAAGATGCCGGAGGCGTCCGCTTCCCGTTCGTCCAGGCCGCCGGTGTCGGAAAGCGCTTCCGCCAGGCTCATGCCGTTACGGCCCATGGGTATGCTTTCGGGCTTAACCACTTCACCGAGCACGAAGACCTTGTTGTCGTCGCTACGCGACACGTTGACCACATCGCCGGGGCGCAGCAGCACATTCTGGGCGGCGTTACCGTTTTCATAGATACCGCGCAGGGAGAGCCGGTAGTCCTTACCGTCCCGGGAGAGAATCACCTGGGCCCAGTTGGCGTTTTCGCTAATGCCCCCGGCGGCGCTGACCGCGTCCACCAGGCGCATGGGCACGTTAGTGATCGGGTATGTACCGGGCTGGTTGACCGCGCCGGTTACGTAGATCTTCTTGCTGCGGAAGCCCGCCACCGCCACATCCACCTGGGGCGCCTCGATGTACTCGTCCAGGCGCTTGGTGATCATCTCGCGGATTTCGGTGACCTTCATGCCCTCCACATGGATCTTGCCCACGTAGGGGTAAAAGATACTGCCGTCACTATGCACCAGGTTGCCGGACTCCTGGGCACTGCGCTGGGACCCGGCGGGGATGGTCAGCTCCGGATGGTCCCAGACGGTGATCTGCAGGACATCGCCGACGCCCACTTCGTAGTCGTAGTTTTCTGGAGAATCAGCCAGCGCCTCCGGCAGTTCCGGCGCCGGCGCCTCGTTTTGATCGAGAATGGCGGTGGTGATGGTATGGGTTTTAATGACGTCCGGCAGGGAGGCGGCGTCCGGCTGTTCGTCTTCGGCGAACCAGCCCGGCTCCGCGTCGCGGTCGGACCCGGGCACGATGGTGCAGCCGGCGACGGCCAGCAGCAGCCCGAATGTACCCAGTGTTTTCATTATTGCTGTCATAACCGTTTGGGAGTCCTTTACCAGTCAAACGTGCGGCGCCATTGCGCCATGGCGGTGACCTGTTCGCGCTCACCGGCGAAGGTGTCCACGGCTTCGTCGGTGGCGGCCAGGGCCCAGGTGAGTCGCCCGCCCAGCAGGCCGTGTTCCAGCCGTAATTCAGCCAGCACGATATCTTGTTCCACATTGGCTTGCAGTATTTCGGCGCCGTCCGGCGTCACTTGAGCCCGTTTGCCGCCTTCCGCGTTGAGGGTAGCGCTGGTCACCGAGGCGGTGAGCACCATGCCGTTACGGAAAAACTGCTGGCCGCCCAGAGTCAGCGTTCGGGCGTCGCTCTCAAACGTGGAGGCAAGACTGCGCCCATAGTACCGAAAGCCGCTGCGGTAAGTGCCGTGTTCGTAGGCAGTATTGAAACGAGCCTCACTAATGGCACGACCTGCGACGGTGTCAGTGCCTTCCAGGAAGAAACGCTGGCTGCCGGAGCCGATACCCGTGAGGGTGTCGAAGCCGACCAGAGCGGAGAATTTGGACGGCAGGCCGCCGGCCTCGTCCTCACCCATGAAATGCCCATAAAAGCCAGTGGGTACGCCAAGTAGCGGGAAGCCGGCACGGAAATCAAACCCGGCTACCTGGTTGCTGGGGTCGTTGTTGTCCCCAGGGGCGGTGTTCTGCTGCCCATTGTCCTTACCGATCAAAGCGTCGCCGAAGGAATCCAGGCCATCGGGCCGCCCTTCCCCGCCCCACTGGAACAGCCGGGTCAGGCCGATCTGCAGAAAGCTGGCCGGGCGGAAGGTGAGACGGCCGCCGACCAGCTTGGCGTCCGGCACCGCCCGGTCCTGCTCCAGTTGCCCGACGAAAGCCTGGAAATCCCAGGGGCCGATCCAGCTGAGCCAGGGCGAGCGTGGGGCGTACTGGGTCTGGCGGCCGAACCACAGGCCGGCCACCGGACGGGCATTGTTCGAGAGTGCCAGGGAGCTGTGGTGGCCGGGGCCCCACCAGCGGTCGATGGCGCCGGCGCCGAGCTGCCAGTTGCCGAAGCGGCCGGCGACAAAGCTGCCGTCGGCGCGCAGCTCGCTGGTGTCTTCGCGGTCGTCGGTGTCGGTGTAGCCGGCCTGGATGCGGGCGGCGTAGCGGCGGCCGGTGAAGGAGACCGCCGCCGAGCTGTCCACCTGGCCGGCGGGCTGGGCGCCGAAGTGGCGGAACAGGGGCTCTTCATTGGCTCCGCCAAGGGTGACGGTGGCGGTACGGGTTTCGGTTTTGGCGCGGTCCAGGGCGGCACGCAGGTAAGCGGCGTGCTCGCTGGTGCGGCAGGTGTCGCTGGCGCCGCGCAAGCCTTCGGCCACCGCCGACCAGTTCACCGGCCAGGTGGTGGTGAGGCCGTCGAAGCAGCCCAGCGCGGAGAGCGCTTCCAGATGATGCCGGGCGCGCAGATCCCCGGTCTCCGCCCAGGGGGCGGCGGCGGCCGTCGCGCTCACGCTTAGCAGTACGCCCAGGGCTCCGCCTTTGACTGCTCGGGGCCGGAAGGCCCACTTGAACCCACTTAACACTGGCGGCTTCCTATCCTGATGAATGATTCGTTTCCCCGCTCCCTGGGGCGACGATTATCACCCGCAAGTTTTGTCATGCCTATGACACGGAGCGGCATTTTACATTGTGTTTACTATATTGCTAACCCCGGGTGACAGAGCGGCCACAGGATCAGGGCTAAGTTTTCAGCCTACCTCTTCATAGCCGACCATCTGCCCCCTAACCGGCTCAACCGGCCGGTGACACTCAACGCCAGCTTCCGCAGATCGGCGGCGGGGAGCAACTTCAGGGCCACGACTGCTATGCTCATTGCCAGCAGCAGCGAGATTTTAGCGGTTAGCGCCAGCCACATCGGCATCGGCGAGGCGTCGATCCAGACCCCAAGGGTCGAGAGCCCGGCAAAGCAGAGCATCGCCAGGAAAGCACTGGACCAGGCGTAGGGGACGGGATAGAGACGCTGGCTGATCCATACCCAGCCGAAGAAGAACACCAGCGCACTAGCCAGAGTAGCGATTGCGGCACCAGTGACACCAGCCAGCGGCACCAAAACCAAGTTGGCAATCACGCTCACCGAAGCGGAAGCAAGGGTGAGCCAGAACTGCCAGTAGGTCTTTTTTGTGATGGCTATTCCCGGTGCGAAGACATACATCTGCGACATCAACATGGCGGGAGCCAGATAGATCACCAGCGACGCCGCCTCGGCATAGGCCGGCTTGGCTAGGACCAGAATAGCTTCCCGGGCGAATACCGAGAGGAACAAGCAAGCCGGGAACGCGAATGCCAGAAACCAACCGAATAGAGTGGCGATTTCAGCAGGCGTTTCGGGCCGTCGATGGTTCTCATAGATCAACGGCGTGAGTGCCGCTCGGATGCCTATGATCAACAACGCGGCGATACCGGCGATGCGGCTGGCGATACCGAATACACCTACCTCTTCCAACGACATAAAGTGATTCAGCGCCAGTCTGTTTACGTAAAGGTTCAAGAACACCAAAAAGCCCGCCGGGACCAAGGGAGCCGAGAACAGCAACATTTTTTTTAGCAAGCGGGTGTCGAATAGCGGCCCGTAACTGGACCGGAGCATATAAAAGCAAACCAGCGAAGCGCTGGCGGCGGCCATAAATTGGGCCAACATTACCCCAACCAGCTTCATGTCCAGGAGCACACAGAACAGCACCGCGAAACACACCGTCAAGAGCGCGTAGGCGATGCTGACGGACGCATAAGCCCGGCTTCTCAACTGCCAGCGGAACTGGTTGAGCAGTAGCAGATACAGGCCGTTGACAGCGATGAACAACAACCCCATGCGGAACGCCGGCAGATACTCCGAGTCACCGAGGATCATGGCTGCCAATGGCTCGGCGAACCACAGCGCTACAGCCAGCCAGAAACCGTACATGCCGAGGGAGAAAAACAAGGCGGTGCTGGCCAAGCGCCGTTTTTCATCGACGTCGGCGGCCTCGGCCCAGTGCCGGGCCAGCCCCTGGGATATCTCCAGGGCAATAGTTAAATTGGCCAATGCACCAAGCGTAATCAATAGATCGTAGGCCCCATATTGAGAGACAGTCAGAACATGGGTGTACAGCGGCAACAAGAAAAACGCCATGCCTCGGGAAAGCACCGTAGCGAGGCCATAAACGAGACTGTCTCGTAAAGCGGCTTTAAGCATCATGATTCACAGGTCGGTTCAATAGCTCTGCAAGGTGTTTTTCCAGCGCGGGTTTACCATCCAGACAAAAGGCTGACCAACCAAAATTATCGACAATGTGGCGGCCCACGGAGATGAGATGGTCTTGGTCAACACCACAACCACTAACATACGACAAATCATAAGGTGAACACATCCAACTCTCTGGCACGTCGCCCTTTAGTAACCGCAAATAACGTTCTGCCACCGAACGACTGTCCCACCGAGTACTAACGAACTCGCGAGCGGCTTGGCCCAACTCAACGCGATAACTGTCATCGTCAATAAGCCTAGCCACAGTCTCTTCTAACTGTTCCGGCATCACATATGCACTCGGGGGAAGATCACTGCTAGCGACATAATCGTCAACCATCGCAGAAAAATAACCCCCTACCACCGCGGGCTTACCGTAGTGGGCAGCCTCCGTGGCAAAAAACGCCATTGGCGTATCTGAATACAGCTGATCAATAACAAAATCGCACCGGCTCAACTCGTCTCTCACCTTCGAGTTAGGCACACCTTTAAGCTCTACAAAATCGATTAAATAGCCTTTCTCCTGAAGCCCGGCTATAACAGAGCGAATCATTTCAGAACCTTTAATTAAAGGCTTTGAGGGGCTGTGGAGAATACGTACCGCGCGCTCCTCCGTCGGAACACTGGCGGCCGACTGGTGTGCCTCTGATACCGGCACCCCAATGGAAAACCAGTTGACAAACTTTTTATCGTGAAACTGACCTGTACCTGGAGCATTGACGACATAATGAGCCATGCGCTCTTGAAACCGTATTTTCTTCGACATCCTTTTTGTAGCTCTGACAACTTGGCCAGCTGCCCTGGACGCGGGCACACCTGCGAGGTAGCCACCACTCATGTACGGGGGGCGGCAATCACTACCCAGATAAACAAATATTATTTTTTTCTTGAGGATTCGCAACAAGACGAGCTCAAGCCGAGTGTTCGTAAAAGTCTTTCCGAAAACATAAATATAAGCATCAAAGGCAAATATAGAACGAAAAAGAACCAACCAAGAGAGGAGAAACTGAAAGCCAAAAAAAGCAACTCTCGAAGGCAGAGACTGCGAGGGACTCGTCGCGCGAAAGTTGCCTAAAGACCGCCAAAGTCTCACCACCAAAGGCTGGCTTTTTGCTGCCAGGTCATAACCAAATCGGTGGGAAGCCGACACGTAGCCCTCAGCGGACACACCGACCGCTTGTAAACCGCTAGTTAAACTGGCCACGAAACCAGCAACCTCAACCGGACCTACTACCACTTTCATATCACCGATCCCTGGATTATTCCCAATAAACTTACGCAGCTTTCGAGAGAACAAAAGCAACCTTATCGGAAACGTAATCTATCTCTTCCAGAGTCATTCGCTCATAGAGCGGAAGTGCCAAACCCTGGGTGTAAAGCCGAGGACCAACTTTACAGAGATTATGTATGGGGCGAAAAAGCCCGATCTCTTGCATGCTTTGGGCTCCAAGGTTGGACTCGATACCGAATTCTTTTAGGGCCTCAATCACCTTGGCACGATTAAAGCTGTTATCCAGCACCACCATGAAAGTCTGCCAACTATGTCCGGGATTCATGTTCGGCAGGGTTAGCAACTGCTTATTACTTAATGGTTCCAGATTCTCTCTATATCGCGCCACAAGCTTACGACGGGCATCGATCCAGATGTCCAATGATGGCAACTGAGCAAGCCCCAAGGCGGCTTGAAAATTGGTGAGACGGTAATTTAGCGAAGACTCCATGAATTGCATTCCATCAACCGTCCTTTCCATGCCATGGTTGCGAAGACGTCGCACTCTGCGCGCGAGCTCACCATCGTTGGTGACGATCGCCCCTCCCTCGCCAGTGGTCAAGGTCTTACGAGGATGAAACGAGAAGCAACCCAGCTCACCGATAGCGCCAACTTTACGACCCTCCAAGTCAGCACCCAGGGCGCATGCGGCGTCCTCAACCACATGGAGTTGGTATTCCTTGGCAATGGCATTAATCATAGCCATATCGGCCGGATGACCAAATTCATGAACAGGCATTACAGCTCGAAGTCGTTCTTCGCCCTGCCAGCCATGAACCGTTTCACTGAGCACATCAGGGTTCATATTGTAGGTTTCGACATCAACATCAACCAGCACGGGGCGAGCCCCCGAAGCAACCACTGCATTTGCGGTGGCCGGAAACGTGAAGTCAGGAACAAGCACCGCATCACCAGGACCGATATCGAGAGCCACCAAAGCTAAATAGAGCGCGGCTGTTCCCGAAGAAACTAACATCGCATCAGAACAGCCCAGGTATTTAGCTAGTTCTTTTTCGAACTGCTCGCTCTCGGGACCATGCACCAACTGTCCCGATCGGAGTACTCGGCCTACAGCTTCGACGGCTTGCTCGCTGATATTGGGCCTCGACAGATTGATCATAGCCGTTCACTTACTCAGGAAAATGGAAGGCATCTCAGGAAGGTCATCCATATTCCTCGATATCCACTCACCAGTCCGCAGGAGCCCCTCCTCGAGATCCACGCGTGCTTCGAAATCGATCAGCTCTTTAGCTTTATCCACGTTAGGAATACGGAGTTCAATATCAGCGGAAAGGGCGTCTCTAAAGATAATTTTGGACTTAGAGTTGAGCACACGACAGATAGTCTGCGCCAAGCCATAAATTGTCGTGACTGCTCTAGAGTTGCCTATATTGAAAGATTCACCTACCGCTTTCGGCGCCACCAGTGCTTTCATCAGTGCGTCGATCATGTCATCGATGTAACACCAAGCGCGGATCTGAGTACCGTCTCCGAAGATATAAATATCTTCGTTTTTCAGCGCCTTGCGAATCATGATGGAAATGGCGCCTTCCCCAACCTGGCCTGGGCCATAAACGTTGAACGGACGAAAAGTGACCGTAGGCAGGTTATGCTGACGGTGGTAAGCATGAGTGAGATGTTCGCCAGCGAGCTTACTCACAGCATAAGTCCAGCGGGCCTCCCCCACAGCGCCCGTGGTGGTGGAGTCTATTTCTTCTACCCGATAAGCTCGCGACCCGAAAACCTCGGAGGTCGAAAACTCCAAAAACCGTTCCACGGTACCGGCAGATTGGGCGGCCTCCAAGGCGTTGGCGGTACCAACCATATTCACGGTCATGGTGTTGACCGGGTTGACTAGAGTATTATCAATCCCCGCGATCGCGGCCGCATGGATAAATATTTCGGCTCCCTGCGCGGCCGTTTTTAGGGATTCACTATCGAGAATATCACCCTGTTTCAGTGTCAGGTTCTTGTGGCCATGAGCGACACTCCGCTCGAGCGCATTGCGGCTTAAATTATCATAGGCAACAATCTCGTTATCTTCGATCAACTTGCCGATCAACGTGGAACCAATAAAACCAGCGCCGCCGGTGATGAAAATTCGCTTTCCTTTGATCATGACGTCTTTCCTTTTTAAGACACGATAATTTTTGATAGATGGTCAGACACTTCTTCTATCCGTTCATTTTTCAAATATGGATACATCAGAAAACTGATCACCTGCTCGGGGCTGTATCGCCGACCGGTAGCGAAACCCTTTTTTGTCACCCGCTGCCGACCGGCGGCAACGGGATTGAATGCTGTGCGGGCGCGGGAGCTCCATTCCATAGGGCAGAGCTATTTCCAGTAAGTTCTTTACGCCTGTGACGCGCAGCGGCATTTTACATCTTGTTTGTAACGATGCTAAGCCGAGTGTCCGAGCAACCACACACAATCGCTAAAGAACTTAACCGCCTCCACTGTTCAACACGTCCAGTATCCGTTTAGCGGTGTCGCCGCTTCCGTACAGCCCTTCGAGGAAGCGCATGTCGGGCGCCTCAGTCAAAAGCTGAGAGATACGAGCCGGATCCGCGCCCGCCAAGGCATTACAGCCGCTCTCGACCAACTCCACCCACTCGGTCTCATCACGCAGGGTGATACAGCGTTTTCCGTGGAAATACGCTTCCTTCTGGACCCCCCCGGAGTCCGTGGCTATTAAGCGACTGTTAGCCTCTAACCACACCATTTCCAGATATCCAACCGGATCCAGCACCCGCACGTTAACCGGCATTTTTAGATCCATGTCCCGCAACTTAGCTCGAGTACGAGGATGAAGCGGCAATATAACAGGCAGCCCAGAAGCAGCCAGCCCTTTTAGAATACCGCTCATACGCTCAGGGTCGTCAGTATTTTCGGCCCGATGGATGGTACAAAGCACAAAGTTTTTCGGTTCAATACCGAGCCCCTGGAACCCAAGAGGCTGGCAGGCTCGCTCTCGGTAGTAAAGCGCGGCATCATACATAACGTCGCCGACCAGATGAATCGTGGTTTCATCAACGCCTTCATGGCGCAAATTCTCGCGCGCTGTTGCGGTCGGGGCGAATAGACAATCCGCGATATGATCCGTGAGCACCCGGTTGATTTCCTCCGGCATACGCCGGTTAAAGCTGCGCAGACCAGCTTCCACATGTGCCACCGGGATGTGCAGCTTGGCCGCCGCCAACGCGCCGGCCAGGGTGCTATCGGTATCACCATATACCAACATCCGGTCTGGCTTCTCCTCCAGTAACAGGACCTCGAGCTTTTCAAGCATCCGGCCTGTGTTCTGCCCATGCCCGCCACCGCCTACACCCAGGTTGTATTGAGGATGGGGAATATCCAACTGATCGAAGAATACATCCGACATGTTAGAGTCATAGTGTTGCCCTGTATGGACAATCACTTCATTAATGTCCGCGTAATGCTCCATAAAAGCCCTAGACACCACTGCCGCTTTAATAAATTGGGGGCGCGCACCTATAACTGTTAAAACCTTCATGTCTCTATTCCTGTTCCCAGACCTGATTTCTGGCTGTTTATAATTATTCTAAAAACGACTTACAGCACTTACGGCTTCAATGAAATTACGCCGGCTCACCGCAGTCATTCTTTGGAGCACCCGGCGTGCAGCCGGCCAGTCCACTGCCTCGGGATTGAAGGATTCATCTTGAAAGCGAGACATCGGAACCACTGCACCAGTAGAACCAAAAGTTTCAATCATTTCTTTCATATTATCCGAAACCACACAGACAAGCCCTTTAGAGAGCGACTGAAACAATTTATTTGGCATGCAAAAATAGATATTCTCCCTTTCGGCCTCAAAAGCCATCAACGAGAACCGGTAAGGGGATAGGAAATTCATATCGTGGGGGGAATAGCGACCATGAAAAGAGCCGCCGGAAGCGCGTACCATTGCTAACAAACGGTTGGTCCAGGTACTTTCCGTGGTATTCGGGAGAACCCCGTACAGGTCCACGCGCATTCCAGCTCGAGAAAGGATTTCTATATCAGAGAGCGACAACCGCTCCTCTTTTATTTGCCCAAAGTACACAACGTCACGTGAAGGCACCGGGCTTTTTTTGACCGGCACAGACAATCCAATATTGTAAACCACTTTGGGGGTACGTCGATAACGGTCCCGAAACACGCGACACAATCCTTGGCTCACAGTGATGACTGGGATATCCAGACGCGCGACCAAGCACTCTAAGATTTTATAAACTCGCACGAAGTGTTTTTCACGCGCCGAGCTCCAACGACTGGCCTCTGCAAGATCATGCATGTCATAAACGAAACGGTGCGAACGCAACATCACCAAAGAAAGGAAGTACGCAATCAGCAAAGCTGGCAGTGTCGCTTGCTGGTGAAATACGAACACCTGTTCCCGAGTGCTCGTAATGAGCTTTCTCAGTTCAGCGGCCAAAAAGGCTCTTGGGGGCAGGATCACCACACTAGAGTCCTCCCAATAGGAGACCTGTGTTTGAACGCGGTTTCCCGACGCCGCCATTTCCTTGCACACGTGAACTACGGCCACCACCAACCCCCGGGTATTAAATTAACCATGCTCTTATATTTAACGCGACTCACAGATGGCCGAGAGCGAATTGGCAATCTTTTCCAACTCTTGCGGTGAAAGGTAGGGGTGCATCGGCACGCTAATGACCTGCCTGGCGGCCAGATCACCGACCGGCAGGGTTGCGCCGGCATCACCCACCGCGGGCTGACGGTTCAACGGAATGGGGTAGTGTATGGCAGTCGGTATACCAGCGGCCGAGAGCGACTCTTGCACCCGGTCGCGTTGAGTCACACGGATGGTGTATTGCGCCCAAGCGCTTGTATTTGCCGGTTCACAAAAAGGCACTGTCACCTGACCCAACTCGTCCAGCAGCTCATTGTAGCGGGACGCCACTTGGTTTCTCATTACAATTTCCCGCGGCAGCAGCTCCAGCTTGGGCAGCAACACCGCGGCCTGAATGGTGTCCAGCCGACTGTTAACACCTACTCGTATATGATGATAACGGCGGTCCTGCCCGTGGCGGGCGATCTGGCGAATTACTTTGGCCAGTTCTTCATCGTCGGTGAACACCGCCCCTCCGTCTCCATAGCAACCCAGAGGCTTGCTCGGAAAGAAACTGGTGCAGCCGATCGTGCTCAGGCCACAAGACTTGCTGCCCTTGTAGTCGGCGCCGAAGCTCTGGGCGCCGTCTTCGATCACGGCGATGTTATGCTTTCCGGCGATCGCATTGATGGCGTCGAAGTCCGCGCATTGGCCGTATAGAGAGACCGGAATAATCGCCTTTGTGCTGGGCGTTATCGCAGCCTCAATCGCCGCCGGGCTGATGTTATACGTGCGCGGATCGATATCCACGTATACCGGCTTCGCACCCAGGAGCACGGGTGTTTCAGCCGTCGCGATGTAACTGAAGCCGGGGACGATCACTTCATCACCAGGGCCGATACCCAACGCCATTTGGGCGATTTGCAGGGCATCGGTGCCGTTAGCCACGGTAATGCAGTGCTTCACACCTGCATAGGCCGCCAGGCGCTCCTCCAATTCGTCCACCTCCGGCCCCAGGATATACTTTCCGTGGGCCAGGACACGCTGAATGCCCGCGTCTATACGGTCCTTTATGAGGCTCTGCTGGGCTTTTAAGTCAATGAATTCCATGGGTTTTCTATCTCGAGAAGCCTATGTCGATAACGGCGACGCGGGGTGGAGTCTAATCCGCCTGCTTGCTGACGCGGCCGTTCTCCAGCACGTAACGGGCACCAGTGTGCGGACACGTCACTTCGGCATCACCCGTCAGGGGCAAATCCAACTGCTCGCCGAATTCGCTCATCCAGCCAATTTGCCGAGCCGGCACGCCGACGGTCAGGGCATAATCCGGAACGTCTTTGTTAACCATCGCACCGGCCCCGACAAAGGCGAAGCTTCCGATCCGGACGCCACAAATAATGGTGCAATTGGCCCCTAGCGAGGCGCCCTTGCCGATCAGAGTGTCTCGATATTCATCCTTCCGCTCAATCAGTGAGCGAGGATTGTAGACGTTGGTGAATACCATGCTCGGCCCGCAAAACACGCCTTCTTCGAGATGGACGTTGTCGTACACCGAGACGTTGTTCTGAATTTTGCAGTTGTCGCCGATGGTGACTTTATTGCCGACGAAGACGTTCTGGCCCAACGAGACGTTCCGGCCGATACGGGCGCCGCCGCATACATGCACGAAATGCCATACCCGGGACCCTTCGCCGATCACAGCGCCGTCATCAACAATGGCGCTACCGTGAATCTGTGCTTTCATCGTTCAATCCTTCGAAATGGGCGGAAGATGGCGAATCCTAGCGTAGATGCTCGTCGGCGCACAGCCCCGGCCCTGCCCTCAAGGGCCGGTCAGACTGTCGCCGCGACCCACCGCAAAATACAGCAGGCCCGCACGGTGTACTATCTCAGGCTCGTATATATTGCGGCCATCCACCACCACCGGGGTGTGGAGGGCGTCGCGAATGGCCTCGAAATCCGCCACCCGGAACTCTTTCCACTCCGTGCAAATCACAAGCGCGTCGGCGTTATTGAGCGCCTCCATACGGTGGTCCACCAGCAGCAGGTCGTCGCGGCCGTCGTACAACCGCCGGCATTCATCGTTGGCTTCCGGGTCGTAGGCCTGAACAGCACCGCCGGCAGCCCAGACCGCCTCCATCAAGGCACGGCTGGGGGCCTCGCGCATATCATCGGTGTTGGGCTTGAAGGCCAGGCCCCAAACGGCGATGGTCTTGCCCCGCAGGTTGCCGTCCAGGGCGGTGCTGAGCTTACTGAACAGCGTGGTTTTCTGCCGTTCGTTGATGTTTTCCACGGCGCCGAGCAGGTCCGCTTCGTAGCCCAGGGTGCGGGCCGTGTGGGACAGCGCGCGCACGTCCTTGGGGAAACAGGAGCCCCCGTAGCCGCAGCCAGGATAAATAAAGTGGTAACCGATACGCGGGTCGGAGCCGATACCCAGGCGGACGTTTTCGATATCGGCGCCCAGGCGTTCGGCCAGGTTCGCCATTTCATTCATAAAGCTGATTTTGGTAGCGAGCATGGCGTTGGCCGCGTATTTGGTGAGCTCGGCTGACCGCACGTCCATGAACATCAACTTGTCGTGATTCCAGTTGTATGGGCCGTAGCATTCGCGCATCAGCTCACGCACTGTGTCCGAATCGGTGCCCACAATGATGCGCGGGCCACGGGTGAAATCCTCGATGGCAGCGCCTTCCTTGAGGAATTCCGGGTTGGAGCACACATCGAACCCGTGTTCCACGCCGCGCGCCGCCAGCTCGGCGCTGATCGCGGCGCGGACCCGGTCGGCGGTGCCCACCGGCACCGTGGACTTATTGATGACCAACTTATAGCCGTCCAGGTGCCGCCCGATGGTGGCCGCCACCGCCAGCACATACTGCATGTCGGCGGAGCCATCCTCGTCCGGCGGCGTACCCACGGCGATGAACTGCAAGGTGCCAAAAGCCACGCCTTCGGTCGCATCGGTGGTGAAGCGCAGGCGGCCCTCTTCCCGGTTGCGCGCCACTAAAGCCGCCAGGCCCGGTTCGTAAATAGGGATATCCCCCCGCTCCAGAGCATCCACCTTGACCGGATCAACATCCACGCACAGCACTTCATGGCCTGTGTCCGCCAGGCAGGCGCCGGTGACCAAGCCCACGTAGCCTGTTCCGAATACGGTTATTTTCATAAAGGCTCTCTTGCTTACCCGACCTTAACGCACGGTTTCGGCGCGCACTATACCGGGTATGGACTTAAACGCCGATCTTAGCGATCAACTGGCGCACGCACTCGCCAATGTCATTCTCGGCGGTGTTGATCACCACTTCCGCATTGGCCGGGGCTTCGTAGGGGCTGTCGATGCCGGTGAATTCCTTGATCTCGCCGGCGCGGGCTTTCTTGTAGAGCCCCTTGGGGTCGCGCTTCTCGCACTCTTCCAGGGGGGCATCGGCGAACACTTCCACGAACTCGCCGTCCTCAAACAGGGCGCGGGCGGCGTCCCGGTCGGCGCGGAACGGGCTGATAAAGGCGGTGATCACCACCAGGCCGGCGTCGACCATCAGTTTGGCCACTTCGGACACCCGGCGGATGTTCTCGGTGCGGTCTTCGTCGCTCATGCCCAGGTTCTTGTTCAGGCCGTGGCGCACGTTATCGCCGTCGAGCAGGTAGGTGTGCTTGCCCTGCTCGGTGAGCGCCACTTCCAGGGCGTTGGCCAGGGTGGACTTGCCGGAGCCGGACAGGCCGGTGAGCCAGATGCACTTGGGTACCTGGTTCTTCTGCTTGGCGCGGTCGTCCTTGGTGATGTGGGTCTGGTGCCAGATCACTTCGGCCTGGGATTCGTTTTCGCGCTTCTCGTAGGGGCCTGACATAAAGGGTCTCCTGTTAGTGGATGGCTTGGAACGGCCAGATCAGGGGGATCAGCGAGGTGGTCACGGCGAGGGCGACCAGGCTCATGGGTACGCCGATCTTAAGGTAATCGGTGAAGCGGTAGCCACCGGGGCCCATGACCATGAGGTTGGTCTGGTAGCCCAGCGGGGTCATGAAGCTGGCGCTGGCGGCGAACATGACGGCGACGATGAACGGCAGCGGGCTGACACCGAGCTGCTCGGCGACGCCGGTGGCGATCGGGAACACCAGCACGGCGGCGGCGTTGTTGGTGATCACTTCGGTGAACAGGGCGGTGACCAGATACACCAGCAGCAGGGCCAGCCAGGGGCTCTGGATGCTGTCGGCGAGCATGACGTCGACCAGCCAGGCGGCGGTGCCGCTCTGCTCCAGGGCGGTGCCCAGGGCGAAGGCGGCGCCGATCACCACCAACACAGGCAGATTCACACTGACGTTCATGCGCGCCCGGTTAACGGTGACGCAGCGGGTGACCAGCAGCAGGCCGGCGGCCAGGAAGGCGGCCTCGAGCACGGACACCAGGCCGATCACGTTGACGCCGACCATGGCCACCAGGATCACCGTGGCAAGGGGCGCCCGGCTGAAGTCTGGCGGGGTGGAATCGCTGAGCGGGCTGACCAGCATGAAGTCTCGGCGGTACTGGTACTGCTCGACGAAGGTGTCGCTGGTCTCCAGCAGCAGGGTGTCGCCGGTGCGCAGCACCTGCTCGCCGACCTTGCCGGGCAGGCGGCGGCCGCCGCGGCTGATGCTGAGGATAGCGGCCTGGTAGCGGGTTCGGAAGCCGGTGTCCTTGACGGTTTTATTGACGCCGGGAAACTCGGGGCCGAGCACCACCTCCACCAGGCAGCGCTGGTGGTTGTTCAGGCGCAGCTTGTGGGCGCCGCCGTGGGCGGGTATCAGGCCGTTGACGCGCTGCAGCTCGCGGGCGCACTCCGGGGCGCCGATGAAGGCGAGCTGGTCGCCGGCCTGCAGCAGCTGGTCCGGGCCGACGGCGGTGAACAGCTTGTCGCCGCGCTGTATCTCGGTGAGGTAGCCGTGGGTGAGGTTACGCAGCCCGGCGTCCTGGATGCTTTTGTTGTGCAGCGGGCTGCCTTCGGGAATCACCATTTCCACGTGGTATTCGCGGGCCCGCTCGACCTGCTCCACCAGGCCCTCGCGCTCGGGCAGCAGACGGCGGGCGAACAGCAGCAAAAATACGGAACCGGCAATCAGCAGCGGCACGCCCACCCAGGCCATATCGAAGATGTGGAAGCCTTCCATGCCCCGGTTCTGCATCATGCCGTCCACCACCAGGTTGGTGCTGGTGCCGATCAGGGTGCAGGTGCCGCCGAGGATGGCGGCGTAACTCAAGGGCAGCAAGAGCTGGGAGGCGGACAGCTTGAGGCGCTGGGCCCACTCCTGCACCGCCGGAATCATCATCGCCACCACGGTGGTGTTGTTGAGGAAGGCGCTGAGGATGGAGGTGGGCAGGATCAGCCGGGCCTGGCTGCCCAGGGCACTCTTGGGCTGGCCGAGCAGCTTGTGGGCCACCCAGTAGATGGCGCCGGTGTCGCGCAGGGCGGCGGCCACCACATAGAGCACCGCCACGGTGATCAGCCCCGGGTTGGCGAAGCCGGCCAGGGCTTGATCCACGGTGATCACATCGCCCACCAGCACCGCCACCAGGGCGGCCATCATGGTGACCTCCGCGGGCACGCGGTTGGAGGCCAGCGCCGCCAGCACCGCAAGCACCACCAGCGATGTGTAGATCATTTCTGGAGTCATAAAAGGCCAGGCACCCGATTGAAGATTGCAGGCTGCGAGGAGAGCGATGGTACCTGCACCTTTATAACCTGCAACTGCGGGTTTGTTCTTTAGTTATAACGAGTAACTTGGCCTAGCGGCTATTTCTCCTGGTTACAAATGAGGCGGGCCTCTTCCAGGGCGGCGGTGCGGTGCCTGGTGGCCTGCTTGTACTCCGGGTCGGCGAGCATCCGGGCGAACGCCTGGATGGAAGGGTAGCGCACCAGCAGCACTTCGTCCCAACGCTCGCCTTCCGGGGCGATCACGCCGGCCAGGGCGTCGCCGGACCAGACCAGCTCGCCGCCGACGCCTTTGACCTTCTCGAACGCCACCAGTGAGTAGCGGCGGTAGGCCTCGCGGCCGTCGTAGTCGGCTTCGCCGTCCTTGTAGCGGGCTTTGTCGCGGAAGCGCAGCAAGTTGAGCATGACGATGGGGGTGTCGGCGGGAATGCTTTTGAGGATGTCCGGCAGGCGTTTGGGATCCGGGTCGACGACGGGCATGGTGTGCTCTCCTTGATTGTGATTATTGGCAACAAGGTTGCCGCTTCCCTCGCCCATCGCCAATGGTGAGAAGCGCCAAGTTCTTTGTGGGAGCGGGCCCTCAGGGGCCGGCTGCCACCAGGAGGCCGTTGGCGGCGCAGAAGGCGCGGAGGTCGTTCAGGTATTGCTCCGGCGCGGTGACACGGGCCGTCACGTGCTGACTGTACTGGATGTCTTCCAGGCGGGCGCCGTGCTGGTCGCACCAGTGGCGCAGGGGCTGCTCGTCGGCGAAGCCGAGCTGCAGGGTGAGCGTCTGCTCGGGGATCTGTTCGGTGACGCTCATGGCGGAGAGCACCGCTTCGGCGGCGCCGGCGTAGGCGCGCACCAGGCCGCCGGCGCCCAGTTTGACGCCGCCGAAGTAGCGGCTGACCACCACCATGACGTCCCCCACCCCTTTGTGCTGAATCACGTTGAAGATCGGCTTGCCGGCGGTGCCGGAGGGTTCGCCGTCGTCGTTCATGGCGCCCTGGCCGGACTGCGGGTCGCCGATCAGCCAGGCGTGGCAGTGGTGGCTGGCGTTCGGGTAGCGGGCGCGGGCCTGCTCGAGCACGGCCTGGGCCTGGTCGCGGTCCTGGACCGGGCGCAGCCAGGCGATGAAGCGGCTTTTGTTGATGATCAGTTCGCGTTCGACGGGGCCGGCGGGGGTTGGGTAAGTCATTGAGAGAGGATAGCAGAGACCTTGCTGGAGAGGGCTCTGGGATCCTGCCGGCCGGCTTTGCCGGCCTTTCGCGGGCTGGGCCCGCTCCCACAAATCCCGCTCCCACAAGGCTCGAGCCCTACCTGATTAGGGGATGTGAACGGTTGTCGCCGGTCCGTAGTGTCTTCGGCACAACAAAAGCGGATAACTGGAAGCGACATGGAAACGACGATTTTTACGCGCCGGCGCGGCGGCAACGTGCTGATGGGGGCTCTGGTCCTGGCGGTCACCGCCTGCGGTGGGGGTGGCGGCAGCAGTGGCGGCGGCGGTACCGGCGGCACGGGCGGTGGTGACGGCGGCGGGCCCGACGCCGGCGGCCTGGCGCTGGCGTCCAACAGCCCGGTTGACGGCGCCACGCAGAAGGCGGATTACCCGGTGGTGGCGGTGTTCTCGGCGCCGGTGGACCCGGCCAGCGTGGACCGGGATTCCTTCATGGTCACCGCCGGCGTCAACGAGGTGGACGGCACCTTCCGTTACAGCGACGACGGCTCGGTGGTGATCTTCAAACCTAACGCGGATCTGGTGGACGGCCAGGCGTACACGGTGACGTTGGACGGCATCACGGATCAGTCTGGCGACGCGCTGGACGCGGCGCAAAGCTGGGATTTCACCGCCAACGCGGTGGCCGATTACACCTGCGCGGTGGGCCCGGTGCCCGCGAGCCTCAACCTGAACGCGGAGCAGGACGCCTACTATTCTCAATACGCGGACGCCAACGGCCTGCCGGTGCTGGGCGGTAATCTGGTGTCGGCGGCGGCGCTGACCCACGCCTGCGAGACCATTCTGGGGATGATGAGCCTGCGCCAGGACCTGCTGGCGGAAATGATCGCCAACGGCACGATCGCGGCGGTGACCGGCGACGGCGAGGGGATCACGCAGATTCCCGCCTACTCGGACCTGGATACGGTATTCCCGATCACCGGCGACACCTGGGACAACCGCGCCCGCGGCGGCCTGGGCGCCACCAAGGCCCGCCCGGTGAGCAGCGGCACCGAGGAGAACGTGCTGTGCTACGCCAACGACCCCTACCAGGCCGGCGGCGTGCACGAGGACATCTTCCTGCATGAGTTCGCCCACTCGGTGGACCTGATGGCGCTGGAGGATCTGGACCCGGATTTCCTCGACGCGCTGCAGGCGGCCTACGACGATGCCGTCGCCAACAACCTGTTTGAGAACACCTACGCCGACGACAATGTGGAAGAGTACTGGGCGGAAGGGGTGCAAACCTGGTTCAACGCCAACCTGGAGTCCGATCCGCCCAACGGGCTGCACAACAGCATCGACACCCGAGCCGAGCTGGAGAGCTACGACCCGGCGCTGCACGGTCTGATCTCACGGATTTTTCCTACCGACTACGACGGTGGCTGCCCTGCGGGCGCGCCCTGATCCCGGCCTGCCGGTTACGCGCCTTGGGGGCGCACCACGGCCCGCTTCGGCGGGCCTTTTTATTGAGAGGTCTCTGGAATCCTGGGGCCCGTTCGCACAAGGGCGGCGCGAATGTCTCTATGGCATCAGGACAACGGCGCCGTGGGTGCGGCGGGCTTCCATGTCGTCGTGGGCCTGGCCCACGTCCTGGAGGGCGTAGCGGACCGGGTCGTCAGGGGTGAGAACGCCGTCGCGCAGGGCCTGAAAGAAGGCGTCGGCGGCGGCGTCGCGGTCGGCCGGGTCGGCGGTGTAATGGCCGAGCATGGGCCGCACCACGGTGAAGGAGCCGGCGGCCAGGCGCGGCATGGCGAGCGGCTCCACCGGGCCGGAGGACTGGCCGAAGTTGACCAGGTGGCCGCGCGGGGCCAGGCAGGCCAGGGAGTCGTAGAAGGTGTCCTTGCCGACGGAGTCGTAGGCGACGTCCACGCCGCGGCCGTCGGTGAGCTGCTTGACGGTGTCCACCACGTTCTGTTCCCGGTAGAGAATCACATGGTGGCAGCCGTGCCGGCGGGCGCGCTCGGCTTTGTCCTGGCTGCCGACGGTGCCGATCACGGTGGCGCCCAGGTGGCGCGCCCACTGGCACAGCAACTGCCCGACCCCGCCGGCGGCGGCCTGGACCAGGATGACGCTGCCCTCGCGGACCGGGAAGACGTCGGTGAGCAGGATGCGGGCGGTGAGGCCGCGCACCATCATGCCGGCCACCAGCACGTCGTCGATATCATCGGGCAGCCGCACCAGCCGGCCGGCGTCGATCAGACGCTGGTCGGCGTAGGCGCCGTAGTTGCCGGAGGTATAGGCGACCCGGTCGCCGGGGGCGAACGCGGTGACGCCCTCGCCCACCGCGTCCACCACGCCGGCGGCTTCCAGCCCGGGAATGCCCGGCAGCGTCAGGGTCTGGTAGAGCCCGGAGCGCACGTAGACGTCGTGGAAGTTGACGCCGATGGCGGTCTGCTTGAGACGCACCTGGCCGGGGCCGGGCTCACCCACCGTGACCGTTTCCGGCCGCAGCACTTCCGGCCCGCCCGCTTCGTGCATGATCATCGCTGTCGCCATGGTGCCTCCTGACGGGTGATTGGTCTTGTGGGAGCGGGCCCAGCCCGCGAAAGGGAGCAAAGCTCCCGGCAGGATACCAGAGAGGCCACTTGATCGGCCGCTTAGAAGCGGTTCTTACGAAGGATTCTGGGATCCTGCGGGACAACCTTTGCCGGCAAGCCAAGCTTGCCTTTCGCGGGCTGGGCCCGCTCCCACAAGACCCACCAGCTATCTCCTGGTTTTTAGTTCTTGGAGGCTGAGAAATGACGCTTGCCCGGCATCAATACGCTTTTGCCGTTCCCCCAGCTCGTAACCGTGCCACTGCGGCGACTCCAGCTCGCCCAGATCGTTGTGTAGGGCTTCCCAGATCGCCTCCATGGACTGAAGTTTCTCCAATCGCGACATGTCTTTGGGGTCAGTTTGCATGGTCTGCTCTGCGTATTGAGTAACGGGAATTCTTCTAGCCTAGCAGGCCGGAAGCTAGACGTGTACTTCCAGGTCCACCGGGATATTGCCGCGGGTGGCGTTGGAGTACGGGCAGACCTGGTGGGCGGTGTTGACCAGCTCTTCGGCCTGCGCCTGCTCCAGGCCGGGCAGCGTGACGCTGAGGGTGACGGCGAGACCGAAGCCCTGGCCGTCCGGGCCGATGCCCACTTTGCCGTCGATGTGGGTGTCTTCGGGCAGCTTCACCTTGGCTTTGCCGGCGACCAGCTTGAGGGCGCCGAGGAAGCAGGCTGAGTAGCCGGCGGCGAACAGTTGCTCCGGGTTGGTGCCTTCACCGCCGGCGCCGCCGAGGGCCTTGGGGGTGGTGAGTTTGACGTTGAGCTGGTCGTCGCTGGAGACGGCGCGGCCGTCACGGCCGCCGGTGGCGCGGGCTTCGGCCTGGTAGAGGATTTTTTCTACGGACATGGTGGTTCTCCTTTGGGTTTGAGAGATGGCTCTGGAATCCTGCCGGGTGGCTATAAGCCACCCTTTCGCGGGCGGGGCCCGCTCCCACAGGGCCCGCTCCTACGATAATTTCTGGCGGAGGTCGTCGAGCTGGGCTTTCAGGGCCGCCAGTTCTTCGGGCTCGCACTGGCTGGCGCAGGCCGCCGCTTCGGGGATCGCTTCGGCGCGCTCACGCAGGGCGCGGCCCTGGTCGGTGAGGCGCACTTCCACGCGGCGCTCGTCGTCGGCGGCGCGGCGGCGGGCGATCAGCCCGGCGCTTTCCAGGCGCTTGAGCAGCGGCGTCAGGGTGGCGGAATCCAGGAACAGGCGCTCGCCGATGCGCGACACGCTGAGCGGGTCGTCGCTGTCGGCGCCCTCCTCCCACAGCACCATCATCACCAGGTATTGGGGATAGGTGAGGTCCAGCTCGCGCAGCAGTTTCCGGTAGACCTTGGCCATGGCCAGGTTGGTGGAATAGAGGGCGAAGCAGACCTGCAGGTCGAGCTTGAGCAGGGTGTCGGTGCGATTATTCATAGCGCGATATTAAATAGCGCGCTATCTAATAGCAAGGAATAGGTTCGTGGGGGCTTTGTGCGAGCGGACCTTGCCCGCGAAAGGGAGCGCAGCTCCCGGCAAAGGTTGCCCCGCAGGACAGCCTCTCTGGGATCCTGCCGGCCGGCTAGAGCCGGCCTTTCGCGGGCGGGGCCCGCTCCTACAAGATCAGGCCTGGCGTTCGATGAGCATGGCGACGCCCTGGCCGACGCCGATGCAGAGGCTGACGAGGGCGTAGCGGCCGCCGGTGCGCTCGAGCTGGCGCAGGGCGGTGAGGGCCACGCGCACGCCGGAGGCGCCCAGCGGGTGGCCGACGGCGATGGCGCCGCCGTTGGGGTTGAGGCGCTCGTCATCGCCCTGCAGGCCGAGCTGCTTGCAGCAGCCGAGCACCTGGGCGGCGAAGGCCTCGTTGATTTCGATCACGTCCATGTCGGCCAGGGTGAGGCCGGCGCGCTCCAGGACTTTGTTGCAGGCGTGCACCGGGCCCAGGCCCATGACGCGGGGCGGTACGCCGGCGACGCCGCCGGCGATGATGCGCGCGCGGGGGGCGATGCCGGCTTTTTCGCCGGCGGCGCGGGAGCCGATGATCAGGGCGCCGGCGCCGTCGTTGACGCCGGAGGCGTTGCCGGCGGTGACCACGCCGCCTTCAACGATGGCGGGCAGCTTGGCGAGCTTATCGACGCCGGTACCGGGGCGCGGGTGCTCGTCTTCGCTGACCGACAGCGGCGGCTTCTTGCGGCCCTGGGGCACTTCCACCGGCAGGATTTCCTCTTTGAAGAAACCGTCCACGCGGGCGTCTTCGTAGCGGCGCTGGGACTGGGCCGCGTAGGCGTCCGCCTGCTCGCGGCTGATGCCCAGATCGGACGCCACGTTCTGGGCGGTTTCCGGCATGGTGTCGCCGCCGAACTGCTTGAGGATCTTGGGGTTGGGGAAGCGCGCGCCGATGGTGGAATCGAACATCGGCATGCTGCGGCTGTAGGGGCTTTCCGCCTTGGCCATGACGAACGGGGCGCGGCTCATGGATTCGACGCCGCCGGCAATCACCAGCTGGCCTTCATCGACGGTGACCATGCGCGCCGCGTCCAGGGTGGCGGCCAGGCCGGAACCGCACAGGCGGTTGACGGTGAGGCCGGCCACGGATTCCGGCAGCCCGGCCAGCAGCGCCGCGTGGCGGGCCACGTTGCGGGCGTCTTCGCCGGCCTGGTTGGTGTTGCCGGCGACCACGTCCTCGATCAGGGCGGGGTCGAAGGGGTTACGGGCAATCAGGGCGCGGATAACGTCGGCGAGCAGGTCGTCCGGACGGACCGGCGCAAGGGCGCCAGCGTGGCGACCGAAGGGGGTGCGCAGACCGTCGTAGATGTAGGCGTCGAGCATGAATAAGGTCCTCGTCCGCTAAGCGGAACACAATTCCGAAACTTGACGAAAAGCATAGGTCGTGACAGAGTTTGATGCAATACGCTGACTAAAACCAACGACAGAACAACGCCCATGATTCGCGACCAGGAAGTACTCAACCAGCTCGTCGATACCATCCACCGTTTCGTCCGCGACCGCCTGATTCCGGCGGAGCAATCCGTGGCCGAGAACGACGCCATTCCCGAGGACATCGCCCGGGAAATGAAAGAGATGGGTTTGTTCGGTTTGTCGATTCCCGAGGAGTACGGCGGCCTGGGCCTGACCATGGAAGAGGAAGCCCTGGTGGCGTTCGAGATCGGCCACACTTCGCCGGCGTTCCGCTCTTTCTTCGGCACCAATAACGGCATCGGTGCCCAGGGCATTCTGATCGACGGCACCGAAGAGCAGAAGCAGAAGTACGTGCCGCGCCTGGCCACCGGCGAAGTGATCAGCTCGTTCTGTCTGACCGAGCCGGACGTGGGCTCCGACGCGGCGAGCTTGAAGACCCGCGCGGACAAGGACGGCGACCACTACATTCTCAACGGCACCAAGCGTTACATCACCAACGGCCCGGAAGCCGGCCTGTACACGGTGATGGCGCGTACCGACCAGAACAACAAGGGCGCCGGCGGCATCACGGCCTTTATCGTGGAAGGCGACACGCCGGGGCTGATCCGCGGCAAGCCGGATGTGAAGATGGGCCAGAAAGGCGCCCACGTTTGCGACATCACCTTCGAGGACTGCCGGGTGCCCGCCGAGAACATTATCGGCGGCAAGGAAGGCCAGGGCTTCAAGACCGCCATGAAGGTGCTGGACCGGGGCCGTCTGCACATCTCCGCGGTGTGCGTGGGCGTGGCCGAGCGTCTGATCGAGGACGCGCTGCGCTTCGCCATGGAGCGCAAGCAGTTCGGCGCGCCGCTGGCGGACCATCAGTTGATCCAGGCGATGCTGGCCGATTCCCGCGCGGAAGCGTTCGCCGGCCGTTCCATGGTGCTGGAAGCGGCGCGCAGCAAGGACGCTGGCAAGAACGTCAGCCTCGACGCCTCCTGCTGCAAGCTGTTCTGCGCCGAGATGGTGGGCCGGGTGGCCGACCGCGCCGTGCAGATCCACGGCGGCGCCGGCTACATGGCCGAGTACGCGGTGGAGCGCTTCTACCGCGACGTGCGGCTGTTCCGGATCTACGAAGGCACCACCCAGATCCAGCAGATCGTTATCGCCCGGGGCATGGTTCGCGACGCGCAATAAGCCGCGAAATGACATGCTGAGATTTTCCTTGCCGGTCTGCATGATCGGCACCTTGATGGCGCTCACCGCCAACAGCGGGTTGCAAGACCTCGGGCTATGGATGGCCCGTCCCGCACTTCTTCTTTACCTGATCGTTCAATGGCCCCGCCAGGGGCTGCTCGCCAAAGGGCTACAGCTCGTAGCGCTGACCCTGGCGGCTGCCGTAACGATCTTCCATGACCAGCCCCTGCCGATTCTCGTCGACGCCTGGGACCGCTTCTGTTTCTTCGCCACCTTCGTGTCCGCCCTGGGGCTGCTGCGGGTGTCGGCGATGCGTTCCCGGTTGATCCGCGACGCCGGCCAGGTGCTGATCCGCCAGCGCCCGACCTGGCGCTACCCTACCCTGTCCCTGGGCAGCGCCCTGTTCGGCATGATCGTCAATATCGGCGTGCTCAATCTGTTCGGCGCCATGATCCAGCGCAGCAACAGCCTCAAGGCGGCGGGCGGCGACCGGGCGATCCAGGCGGTGCGCGAACGGCGCATGATCATGGCGATGCTGCGCGGCTTTTCGCTGGCGCCGCTGGTGTCGCCGCTGGGCGTGACCCTGGCGGTGATTCTTTCCAGCATGCCGCAGCTGAGCTGGTCGAAGCTGGCGCCGGTGGCCTTTCCCACGGCGGCGATCGTGTTCGTTCTGGGCTGGACGCTGGACTGGTGGCTTCGGCCGCGCCATCTGACCGCGCCGGTGGTCACGCGCCCCTCGCCGGAACCCTTGTTTCGCTTTATCGCGCTGGCGCTGGGCATCACCGTGCTGGTGTTCGTGGTGAGCCTGGGCCTGGATGTGCGGCTGCCGGTGGCGGTGCTGATCGCCTGCCCGCTGAGCGCGGTGGCGTGGATGGCGGTGCAGCGGCGGCGGCTGGGGGGCGGCACCGGGGTGGTGCGGGCGGTGACCCTGCTGGGCCGGCATTCGCGGCTGATCTTCGGCGCCAGCCGCAATGAGATCGCGGTGCTGGGCGGCTCGGCGTTCCTGGGCGGCTTGTTGATTCCACTGGTGGACCAGGCGTGGCTCGGCGACCTGCTGATCGCCACCGGCCTGCACGGCGCGCCGGCGGCGGTGGCGGCGATGCTGATCGTGTTGCTGCTGGCGCAGGTGGGGCTGAACCCGATTGTGTCGGTGACGCTGATCGCCGGGCTGTTCGCCGACACCCATGTGATCGGCCTGGAGCCGCAGGTGCTGGCGGTGGCGCTGATGAGCGCCTGGAGCCTGGCGATGATCTCGTCGCCGTTCACCGCCGCCATGATGGTGCTGGCGCAGCTCACCGGCCGCTCGCCCTATACCCTGGCCTGGCGCTGGGACGGGCTGTTTTTCCTGTTACTGCTGCCGCTGATCAGCGCCTGGCTGTTCTTGGTGGATTGGTTGTATTGAGCGGTGATCAGGGGATTCAGGATGCAGGATACAGCGCGGGGAAAGCGGTTCCCGTTAACCCGCAGGGCTTCATCCGCGCTGTATCCTGAATCCTGCATCGGGCGGCGCAAGCCGCCCAGCGGAGTGCCGCCCAGCCAGTTTATACAATGCACAAAACATTCTTGCGGGTATGTTCTTTGTAGGAGCGGGCCTTTGTGGGAGCTTGCCCTGCAAGCGAAAGGCAAGCTTTGCTTGCCGGCAGGATTCCAGAGGCCTTTTTAACGGGTGGCACACACCGATCTCTCTGGAATCCTGCCGGCCGGCTTTGCCGGCCTTTCGCGGGCAGGGCCCGCTCCTACAATCAGGCGCTGAAGTAGAGGCGGCCATCGCGCTCCTGGCGGCTGACGCGGCCGGTGGCGAGCAGGCAGTTGAGGTGGGCGATGCTCTCGCCCATGGCGAACATGAGCTGGTGGCTGTCGAGCTTGCGCTTGAACAGCACCGGCAGCAGATCGTGGGCGGTGATCGGCTGTTGCCGGCAGGCGTCCTCGGCGGCGTCGAGCTGCTCGCGGTGGTGGTCGCAGAGGTCGTCGACCCGGGCGTGCAGGCCGTGGAACGGCAGACCGTGGGCGGGCAGCACCAGGGTGTCCTCGTCCATGGCGTCGCGCAGGGCGCGCAGGGAGTCGGTGAAGGCGGTGACCGGGTCGTCCTCCGGGTCGAGCGCGCGCACCGTCAGGTTGCTGGAGATTTTCGGCAGCACCTGGTCGCCGCTGATCAGCACCTGGTCGCGCTCGCGGTAAAGGCAGATGTGCTCCGGGGCATGGCCGCGGCCGATGTGCACCCGCCAGGTGTCGCCGTTGACGGTGACGGCGTCGCCGGCGGCCAGGGTTTCCGGTTGCGGCGGCAGTTCCGGCAGAATCTTGCGGAAGGTGTTGCCGCGCCCGGCCAGGGCGTCCAGGTCGTCACCGGGCACGCCGTGGCGGCCGAAGAAGGCGCGGAAGTTGTCGCCGATCTCCTGGTCGCTGGCCGCGTGCAGCTGGGTGGTGAGCGCCCACTCGCCCCGGGTCATCCACACCGGGGCCTGGAAGTGCCGCGCCAGCCAGCCGGCCTGACCGATGTGGTCCGGGTGGTAGTGGGTGACGATGATACGGTGGATGGGCCGCCCGCCCAGGGCATCCTGGAAGGCGGTGCGCCAGATTTCCTGGGTGTGACGGGATGAGAAACCCGTGTCCACCAGGGTCCAGCCGTCGCCGTCCTCGAGCAGCCACAGGTTGATGTGGTCGAGGGCGAACGGCAGAGGAAAGTTCAACCAATGCACGCCGGGGGCCACTTCCCGGCGCTGGCCGGGTTCCGGGGCCTGATCGAACGGGTACCGAAGCGGGTCGGTCATAACACAACATCCGTAAGCGGGAGAGAAGAATGCAAGCGTGGCAAATCCAAGACGACCACACGATTAAGCTGGCGTCCATGACCACACCGGAGCCGGGCCCCGACCAGGTGCGCGTGAAAGTGCGCGCCATGGGCGTGAACCGGGCGGATATCTTGCAAGTGAAGGGGCTTTACCCGGCGCCGCCGGGCTTCGACAGCAGCGTGCCGGGCCTGGAATACGCCGGTGAAATCGAGGCGGTGGGCAGCCAGGTGATGGGCCGCAAGGTCGGCGACCGGGTGATGGGCCTGATTCCGGGCTGCGCCTATTCCGAATACCTGGTGACCCACGAGCGTGAAACCCTGACGCTGCCGGACGAGATCGACTTCGCCACCGGCGCGACCATTCCGGAAGCGTTTCTGACCGCCTACCGGGCCATGTTCCTGGAAGGCGGCCTGCAGCCGGGACAGTGGGTGCTGGTGCGCCCGGCCACCGCCGGCGTCGGCCTGGCGGGCGTGCAACTGGCCAACGCGCTGGGCGCGCGGCCGATCGGCTCGAGCCGCAACCTGGACAACCTGGCCACCGCCCGCGACATGGGCCTGGTGGAAGGCGTGCTGGAAGACGACACCCTGCCCGAGCGTTTGAAAGAGATTACCGGCGACGGCGTGGCGGTGATCTTCGACATGGTGGGCCCGGACTGGAACCAGCTGCTCAAGGGCCTGCGCATCGAGGGCACGCTGGTGATGATCGGCGTGCTGGGCGGCACCAAGACCGAGCTGGACCTGCGCGGCATGATGCAGCGCCGGCAGACGCTCACCGCCATGACCATGCGCAGCCAGCCGCTGGAAAAGCGCATCGCCATCGCCAATGTGTTCAACGACCGCCTGGCGCCGCTGTTCGCCAACGGCCGCCTGCGGCCGCTGCCCTTGAAGACGTTCCCGTTCAGCGATGCGCCGGCGGCGCACGCGCACATGATCGAGGACGCCTTCAGCGGCAAACGCGTGTTGGTGGTCGACTGACATAAGATCAACATTGTTGTTATATTAATGAAATACTATTTCACAACAAAAGAGGTGCCGCAATGACCGAAGCTACCGCGACTCGCCAGAGCCAGATGAGCCAGGCCGAGTGGGAAGTGCGCAAGGACCTGGCCGCCGCCTACCGGCTGGTGGCGCTGTACGGCTGGGAAGATCTGGTGTTCACCCACCTGTCCGCGCGCGTGCCCGGGCCGGAGCATCATTTCCTGATCAACCCCTACGGCTGGCTGTTCGACGAGATCACCGCGTCGTCGCTGATCAAGGTGGATTCCGAGGGTGAGATCGTCGATCCCGGCGCCACCAACCGGGTCAACCCGGCCGGCTTCACCATCCACAGCGCGGTGCACATGGCCCGCGAGGAAGCGGGCGCGGTGCTGCACCTGCACGCCGCCGACGGCGTCGCCGTGAGCGCCCACAAGGAAGGCCTGCTGCCGCTCAGCCAGACCGCCATGCTGTGCCTGGACCACATCAGCTTCCACGACTATGAAGGCGTGGCGCTGAACCTGGACGAGCGCGAGCGGCTGGTGAAAGACCTGGGCGACAAGAACATGATGCTGCTGCGCAACCACGGCACCCTGACCGTGGGCAAGACCGTGGCGGAAGCCTTCACCTACATGTACTTCCTGATGAAGGCCAGCGAGATCCAGGTGCGCACCCTCGGCCAGGGCGAGCCCTACCTGCCCTCCCAGGCCGCCATCGACACCACCAGCGACCAGTCCAAGCAGCTCGGCATGGCCAGCCAGCTCACCTGGCCCGCCCTGCTCCGCAAGCTCGAGCGCATCGGCAGCGACTACGCCACCTGATTACTCAGGCGGCCCAGTTCTCGAGGAAGAGATCGGGCACACGCTGGAATTCACGCTGGTTGTTGGTGACCAGAGTGGCGCCGAGAGCCAGCGCCTGCGCCGCAATCAGCGTGTCCATCGGACCGATGGGCGTGCCGGCGCGCTCCAGGTGGGCGCGCAGCTCGCCGTAGCGCCCCATGGCGGTTTCGTCGAACGGCAGGATATCCAGCGGTGCCAGAAACTTCTCCAGCGCATCACGATTACGTCGCGATCCGGTTTTCGCAACGCCGAAAGCCAGTTCCGCGCCACTGACACTCGATAGCGCCACCTGCCCCGCCCGCAACCCTCGCAGATGCTGAAACACCCGTTCCGGTTTGCGGTTGATAATGTAGATGCAGATGTTGGTATCCAACAGGTAGAGCGGATCAGTCATGGGAAGAGTTCGTCCCGTTGTTGACTGTCCGGCTGCTCTCGCTCGATCTCAAAACCGGTCTCGAACTCGTCCAGAGCCTCACGCATCACCGCCCAGGGGTCTTCCGCTGGCAATAACAACACGCCATTGCCGAAGCGCCGGGCAATCACTTCCGTCCCCTCGAACCGCAACTCCTTGGGCAGCCGCACCGCCTGACTGCGGCCCGACATAAATACTTTGGCTAGCATCGTCATCAAGAGGCCTCCCGGAGGCTGATGATATATACCAATGATAGATATCATCTTATTTCTCCTGAATCAAGTTTTCCGGGGGCCAGGCGCAATCCCAGTGGGGATAATCGCCGAGGAAATCAACAAGACCGGCGCGGAGGGGGTTGGCCACGATGTAGCGCGCCATTGCGGCGAGGTCGTCCTGCCGGCGCAGGGCGCGCTCGTGAAAGCCGACGTGCCAGAGTCGCTCGTTGCCACCCCTGCCCGCCCGGCGCCAGCGCTGGGTAGCAACGGATTTCGCTTTCTGGACCGTAGTGGCCAGATCCGCATGCTCACGCAACACCAGCAACCAGTGAATGTGATCAGGCATAACCACATAGCCGAGCGTGACAGCGTGCGCCCGGGTAGCGCGCAGGGCCTGCACGAAACAGCGGCCGCTTTGTAGCGTGGCAAAATGCGCCTGCCGACCGTGGCAGGTGATGGTAATCAGGTAGATGCGTCCGGACCCGCGAGCGCGGCCGTTACGCAAACGGTAAAATTTAGCCTTCCTTGGCATGGTGATACCTCCTTGTTGGTGGAGGTATCACCCTAGCCCGTGACGGCCGCTTCCTCTGTCAGCCGAGGCTGATTTTGTTGTAGTCATTAAGCCCGCATGCGGAGGGCGGCGAGCATGGTTTCCAGGCGGGGGACGGGGACACCATGCTTTTGGGCGATGGCGACCACGTTGCCGAGGATGGCGTCGAGCTCAATGGGGCGGTCGTTGAGGTAGTCGAGGGCCATGCTGTTTTTGTAGGCGGGCATTTTGCGGGTGCCGTCGATGTTGCTGTCGATGATCTGCGGCGGCAGCGGGTGGCCGTCGGCTTCGGCGGCGTCGATCACTTCCTGCATCATTTCGCGTACCAGTTTTTCGCCGCCGGGGGTGTCGAGCATGGTGTAGGTGTCGGCGCCGTTGGCGAGCACGGAGAGCGGGTTGAACGGCGTGTTCCAGACGCATTTCAGCCAGCGTTCGCGGACCACTTCCTCGGTGAGTTTGATGTCGATGCCGCCTTCCACGAACAGGTCGCTCAGGGCCTGGCAGTGGTTGTCCAAACCGCTGGGGTAGCGGCCCATGACCAGCCGGCCGTAGGCGTTGTGCTTGATTTCACCGGGGGCGACACGGCTGACGGCGATGAACGCCAGGCAGCTGATGATCGGGTTGTCGGGGAAGGCGTCGGCCAGTTCCCGTTCGATGTCGAGGCCGTTCTGGATCAGCACGATGTTGGTGCCCTCGCCCACCCAGGGGCGGACCAGGCCGGCGCGGTCGCTGCCGGGCAGGACCTTGGTGGCGAGGATCACGTAGTCCGGGGTGCTGTCCGGGCGGTCGCCGTCCTTGTAGAGGTGATCCGGTTTCCAGGAAATGTCGCCGAGCGGGCTTTCGAAGCGGAAGCCGTGCGCTTTGACGGCGTCGTATTCGGAACGCACCACGGCGCTGACGGTGCAGCCGGCGCGCTTGAGGATGGCGCCGTAGAAGCTGCCGATGGCGCCGGCACCGATGATCAAGGCGTGGGGTTTCAGGTTACTCATTGAAAAACTCTCCTAATTGGCAATAAGCCCTCGCCGCATGGAGCGCAGCGGCCAGAGCGCCAGCAGATAAACAATCAACAACATCAGAAAGGCGTCATCGAAGCCGACCTCGAAGGCGTGCGGGTGACCGGCCTCCGGGTGAGCTTGCCAGTAACGGTCACTGAAGAATTGTACGCAGATGGCACTGAGGTTAACGCCGATGGCGCCGCCGGTCTGGCGCCCGAAATTGATGATCCCGGAACCCTGGGGGATCAGTGCCGGCGGCAGCAGCGTGAGGCTGCCGGTGGTCACCGGCGGCATGATCAGCCCCAGCCCGACCCGGCCCAGGGCGGCCCAGGCCACCAGCCAGACGGCGGCGGTGGTCTGGTCGGCGGCGCGCATCATCACCATGCTGGCGATGAAGAACGCCAGGCCGCCGGCGATCATCCGCGCCAGGGGGATGCGGTCGGTGAGGTAGCCGACGAACGGAAACACGAACGCCATGGCGAGGCCGGCGGGCATCAGCATGAGGCCGGCGCTGGAGGCGCTGAACCCGGACACCTGCTGGAAGTACAGCGGCATCATATAGGTGGAGCCGAACACGCCGGCACCCATGACGATGGACAGCAGGAAGCCGCCGGTGAAGCCCGGCGCGCCGAACACGCGCAGATCGAACAGCGGGTTCGGGCAACGCCGTTGCCAGAGCGCGAACAGGACCAACAGCAGCGGCCCGCCCAGCAGGGCGCTGAACAGCAGCGGGTCCAGCCAGCCGCGCCGCAGGCCCGACGCCAGCGCCCAGAGCGTGGCCACCAGCCCCAGGCTGAGCAGGATCAGCCCGGCCCAGTCGAGACGCGGCGCCTCGTCCTCACGGTGGTCGGGCAGGAAGCGCCCGGCGATCACCATGGCCAGCAGGCAGGCAGGCAGCACCACGAAGAACACCGCCCGCCAGGACCAGGCGTCCACCAACACGCCGCCCAGGGCGGGGGCGATGGCGGGGCCGAGGATCACGCCCATGCCGTAAATGCCCATGGCCTGGCCGCGTTTGTGCAGCGGGAACACCTGGAAGATGGTGATCATGGCGTGGGGCTGGATCATGCCGGCGGTGACGCCCTGCACCACGCGGGCGAGCACCAGCAGGCCGAAGCTGTTGCTGACGCCGCCCACCAGCGAGGCAATGATGAAGATCGCCATGGCGAGCAGGAAGGCGCGCCGGGAGCCGAACCGCGCCACCGCCCAGGCGTTGAGCAGCATGCCCACGGTCATGGCGGCGAGGAAGCCGGTGGCGATCCAGTGCACCTGGTCCTGTTCGAGCCGGTACTCGGCCATGATGGTGGGCACCGCCACATTGATGATGGTGGAGGCCAGCACCACGGACAGGGTGCCGAGCATCACCGTGACGGTGGCGTACCATCGATAGGCCGGCCCATAGCGCTCGAACAGACGCTCTATGGCGGGATTTTCGGGCATGGGAAGTGCCCGTTATTTTTTGGTCGGGTCGTCGCCGACCTGGATCAGCAGCTTGCCGCGGTTCTTGCCCTGCAGCAGACCCTGGAAGGCGCTGACCGCGTTTTCCAGACCCTCGACCACGTCTTCCTGGTATTTGACCTTGCCGTCGCGGATCCACGCCGGCATGTCTTTCAGGAAGTCGCCCTGGCGGTTGATGTAATCAAACTGGATAAAGCCTTTGATCAGCAGACGCTTGACCAGCACCTTGCCCATGAAGCCGGGCAGACGGTCCGGACCTTCCGGCATGGCGGTGTCGTTGTAGTGGGCGATGCGGCCGCACACCGGGATGCGGGCGAAGTCGTTGACCAGCTCCATCACCGCGTCGAAGGTTTCGCCGCCGACGTTCTCGAAGTAGACGTCGATGCCGTCCGGGCAGGCCTTGGCGAGCTGCTCGCGGAAGTCCGCGTCCTTGTAGTTAACGCAGGCGTCGAAGCCGTAGGCGCCGACCACGTGCTTGCACTTGTCCTCGGCGCCGGCCACGCCGACCACGCGGCAGCCCTTGAGCTTGGCGATCTGGCCGACCACCTGGCCGACGGCGCCGGCGGCGGCGGACACCACCACGGTTTCGCCCTTCTGCGGCTTGCCGATTTCATCCAGGCCCACGTAGGCGGTGAAGCCGGGCATGCCGAGCACGCCCACGGCGGTGCTGATCGGCGCCTGGGCCGGGTCCAGCTTGCGCATCGCCTTGGGCGAATTGACGGAGTATTCCTGCCAGCCGCCCGGGCACAGCACGTAGTCGCCCTGCTTGAAGTCGCCGCTGCGGGATTCCACCACCTGGCCGACGGTGGCGCCTTCCATCACCGAGCCTTCCTCGACGCTGGCGGCGTAGGACTTGGCGGCGCTCATGCGGCCGCGCATGTAGGGGTCCAGGGACAGATAGATGGTGCGTACCAGCACCTGGCCCTCGCCCACTTCGGGCACGGCGCCTTCCTGGAGCTTGAGGTTTTCGTCACCGGGCATGCCGGTGGGGCGTTTGGCGAGAATGATCTGACGGTTGACGGTCATGGTTGGAGCTCTCCCTGAAGCTGAATTGTTATTCGCGCTTGGCGGTTATAAGAAAACGGTGGTGATGAGTTAATAGTTAACAGTGAATAGTTAATAGCGAAACAACGCGCCTGCCGGCGCGGGAAAGCCTGGAAGCGCCTCCCCAGCTGTTAACTGTTCACTATTAACTGTTAACTAAAAAGGGCGGCCCGAAGGCCGCCCTTTTTCACGCTGCGTGGTCGTCCACGTCGATCAGGTCTTCGAGAACACCGAGGTGGTATTCGCGGTCGCCCAACCAGTGGTCGATCATGACGATGCGCTTGGCGTAATGGGAGACCGGGGTCTCTTCCATCATGCCCATGCCGCCGAACAGCTGGATCGCTTCCTCGGCGACCTTGCGGCCGGATTTGCCGACCTGGGCCTTGGCGGCGGAGATGCGCTTTTTGCGCAGTTGCGGCTCCACGTCGAGGCTGCAGGCGGCGAGCATGGTGATGGAACGTACTTTTTCCAGCTCCATGCGCATTTCCACCATGCGGTGCTGCAGGGCCTGGAACTTACCGATCGGCACGCCGAACTGCTGGCGTTCCTTGATGTAGTCCAGGGTCTGGTCGCAGGCCACTTCCATGGCGCCGGAGGCTTCCGCGCACAGGGTGATCAGCGCCAGGTCGAGGGTCGCTTCCAGGGCGTCGAGGGCCTTGCCTTCGTCGCCGAGCAGCGCGTCGGCGCCGACTTTCACGTCCTTGAAGGTGATGTCGGCGGCGTGCAGGCCATCGATGGTCGGGTAGCCGCGGCGGCTGACGCCGTCGGCGCCGGCGTCGACGATGAAGGCGCTGAGGCCGTCTTTGTCGTTGCCGCTGCCGCCGGTGCGGGCGATCACCACCAGCTGGTCGGCGCTGTCACCGTGCAGGACCACGGCTTTCTCGCCGTTGATCACATAGCCGTCGCCGTCTTTCTTGGCGCTGGTTTCCACGAAGCGGTGGTCGTAGCGACCCTTGGTTTCGTAGTTGGCCAGGGCGAAGCGGGTTTCACCGCCGATGATGGCCGGCAGGTACTGCTCTTTCTGGGCGTCGTTGCCGAGCTTGTCGATCAGCACGCCGGAAAGCACCACGGTGGCCAGGTAGGGTTCCACCACCAGGCCGCGGCCGAAGCCTTCGGCCACTACCATCAGTTCCGGGCCGCCGCCGTTGAAGCCGCCGGCCTCTTCGGAGAACGGCACGCCCAGCAGGCCCAGTTCGGCGAACTGGGTCCAGGTGTCGGTGCTGAAGCCGTGCTCTGATTCCAGTGCCTTGTTGCGGGCGTCGAAGGTGTAGCTGTCACGGACCAGACGACCCACGGTCTCTTCGAGCATGCGCTGCTCGTCGCTGAATTTGAAATCCATGTTCGTCTCCTTACAGACCGAGAATCATCTTGGAGATGATGTTCTTCTGAATTTCGTTGGAGCCCCCGAAAATGGAGAGCTTGCGGAAGTTGAAGTAACGGCTGGCCACGGACCCGGCGAACTCGGGGCCGACGGTCTCGCCGTCGAAATCACCGGCCAGCTGTTCCGGCAGGAACGGCAGCGCGTGCGGGCCGGCGGCGCGGCGGAACAGATCGGTGATCTCCTGGCGCAGCTCGGTGCCCATGATTTTCAGGAAGGAGCTTTCCGCGCCGGGTACACCACCGGCTTCGGCGGCGGCCACGGTGCGCAGGTTGGTCATTTCCAGGGACATCAGCTCCATTTCCACGTCCGCCAGGCGGCTGCGGAAGTGCGGCTCTTCGATCAGCGGCTTGCCGTTGACCTGCTGCTCGCGGGCCACCTGCTTGAGGTGCGCCAGGGCGGCCTTGGAGCTGCCCACGCCGGCGATGCCGGTACGCTCGAAGGTGAGCAGGTACTTGGCGCAGGTCCAGCCTTTGTTCTCTTCGCCGACCAGGTTTTCCACCGGCACTTTGACGTCGTCGAAGAACACTTCGTTGACTTCATGCTCGCCGTCCAGGGTGATCAGCGGACGCACGGTGATGCCTTCGCTTTTCTCCATGTCGATGAGCAGGAAGGAAATGCCTTCCTGTTTCTTGGCGTCCGGGTCGGTGCGCACCAGGCAGAAAATCATGTTGGCGTGCTGGCCCAGGGTGGTCCAGGTCTTCTGGCCGTTGACGATGTAGTGGTCACCGTCGCGCACGGCGCGGGTTTTCAGACCGGCCAGGTCGGAACCGGCGCCCGGCTCGGAGTAACCCTGACACCACCAGTCGTCGCTGCGCAGAATGCGCGGCAGGTAGTAGTCTTTCTGCTCCTGGGTGCCGAACTTGATGATCACCGGGGCGACCATGTTGACGCCGAACGGCAGCACGGTGGGGGCGCCGGCTTCCGCGCACTCTTCTTCGAAGATGTGCTTCTGGATCGGGCTCCAGCCGGTGCCGCCGTACTCTTTCGGCCAGTGCAGGGCCAGCCAGCCCTGCTCGTTGAGAATTTTCTGCCAGCGGATGGTGTCTTCCTTGCCAAGGCGCTTGTGCTCTTTCACCTTGCTGGCGATGTCCTTGGGCAGCTTTTCGTTCAGGAAGGTACGCACTTCGTCACGGAAGGCGCGCTCTTCGGCGGTGTAATTAATGTCCATAATAACCTCTGTGTCTTAGGCGGCTTAAGGGCTTCGCGTTCAGCTGTAGAAGCCCTTGCCTTCTTTAGCCAGTTTTTCCAGCAGCGCGGCCGGCTTCCAGGTGTCGGAGCCGGTTTCCTGGTGAATCTGGCTCACCTTGTCGTAAATGGTCTTGAGGCCCACGGAATCGGCCCAGAACAGGACGCCACCGCGGTACACCGGGAAGCCGTAGCCGTAGATCCAGATCACGTCCACATCCAGCGGGCGGGCGGCGATGCCCTCTTCCAGGATCTTGGCGCCCTCGTTGACCATGATGTACATGCAGCGCTCGAGGATTTCCTGGTCGGAGATGTCCCGGGACTGGATGCCGTTCTCTTCACGGAATTTAGCGATCAAGGCGTCGACTTCGGATGAAGGCACCGGGGTGCGGTCGCCTTCCTTGTAGTCGAACACGCCGGCCTGGGTCTTCTGACCGAGACGGCCCTGCTCCACCAGATCGTCGGTCCAGTTGCGCGGCGGTGCGTTGTCCGGGTCTTCCTTGCGCAGCTCTTCGCGGATGCGGTAGCCCACATCCATGCCGGCCAGGTCGGACATGGCGAACGGGCCCATGGGGAAGCCCAGGTCGAACAGCACCTTGTCCACCTGCGCCGGGTTGGCGCCTTCGTTGACCAGCTGTACCGCTTCCGCCTGACGCTTGTGCAGCATGCGGTTGCCGACGAAGCCGTGGCATACGCCCACCAGCACGCCGACCTTGCCGATGCGGCGGCTCAGGTCCATGACGGTGGCGACCACCTCGTCGGAGGTTTTCTCGCCGCGCACGTTTTCCAGCAGCTTCATCACGTTGGCGGGGCTGAAGAAGTGCATGCCCACCACGTCCTCGGGACGCTTGGTGAACGAGGCGATGCGGTTCACGTCCAGGGTGGAGGTGTTGGTGGCGAGGATGGCGCCGGGCTTGCAGACCCGGTCCAGCTCGGTGAACACGGCTTTCTTGACGTCCATGTTCTCGAACACCGCTTCGATGACCAGGTCCACGTCGCCCAGGTCGTCGTAGCTGAGCGTGGGCTGGATCAGCGCCATGCGCTGCTCCACCTGCTCCTGGGTGATGCGGCCTTTCTTGGCGGTGTTCTCGTAGTTCTTGCGGATCACGGCGATGCCGCGTTCCAGGGCGTCTTCCTTCACCTCGAGAATCTTCACCGGGATGCCTGCGTTGGCGAAGTTCATGGCGATGCCGCCGCCCATGGTGCCGGCGCCGATGATGGCGGCGCTTTTCACGTCACGCTTGGCGGTGTCCTTGGGCAGGCCGGGTACCTTGGCCACTTCGCGCTCGGCGAAGAAGACGTGGCGCTGGGCGCGGGACTCGGGGCTCACCAGCAGCTCGGCGAACAGCTCGCGCTCGCGCTTCATGCCTTCGTCGAAGGGCAGTTCCACGGCGGCCTGGACCGCTTTGATGCAGTGGAACGGCGCTTTGAAGCCGCGCTGTTTGCGGGCGATGGACTTCTCGTAGTTGGTGAACAGATCCGCGTCTTCTTTCTTCACGTCGAGGTCGCGGATCTTGCGCAGCGGGGCGTTTTCGGCCACCAGCTTGCGGGCGTAGGCGAGCGCGCCTTCGAGCAGATCACCGCCGACCACTTCGTCGACGATGCCGACCTTGAAGGCGTCCTTGGCTTTCACCGGGTTGCCGCCGACGATCATGTCCAGGGCGGCCTTGGCGCCGACCAGACGGGGCAGACGCTGGGTGCCGCCGGCGCCGGGCAGCAGGCCCAGCTTCACTTCCGGCAGGCCGACCTTGGCGGATTCCAGGGCGACGCGGTAGTCGCAGCCCAGGGCCACTTCCAGGCCGCCGCCCAGGGCGGTGCCGTGGATGGCGGCGATCACCAGCTTGTCGCTGCTTTCGTATTCGCTGATCACGTCCGGCAGGGCGGGCCCGGCGGGCGGCTTGCCGAATTCGCGGATGTCGGCGCCGGCGGGGAAGGTGCGGCCTTCGCCGATCACCACCAGGGCTTTGGCCTGGTCGTCTTCCAGGCCCTGGCGCAGGCAGTTGACCAGCCCTTCGCGTACACCCTGACCCAGGGCGTTGACCGGCGGATAGTCGACGCCGATAACACCGATGTCGCCTTCAAGACGGTAGCTCACTACCTCGCTCATGATTCCTCCTTCAGCGGGGGACCCGCGGTGCGGCGGCCGGAGGGGCCGCGACGGCGCCGCGCATCCCGTGGAAACGGTTCTCTCCCGGACGCTTCAGTATAAGAAAATCCGGGCCATTATCAATTATTTCGGAATTAGGTTTTATCTAGCGGACCAACTCTGTTGTTGGCTACACCCTATGGGAGCGGGCCTTGCCCGCGAAAGGCAAGCTCCGCTTGCCGGCGGGATACCAGAGACGCTTAACGGCGGCACAAACAGCGTCTCTGGTATCCTGCCGGGTGGCTAAAGCCACCCTTTCGCGGGCCGGGCCCGCTCGCACAAGCCCGCTCGCACAGCCTTTCTTTAACCGAAAAGGGCACCTCACAGGGTGCCCTTTCTCGGCGTTGCATCACAGTGTGAGGCGCGGCGTTTACTCGGTGATTTCGGACAACTTGCGCAGCACCACTTCGCCGTCGACCACTTCGGCGATCTGCGGGTCGGCGCCCAGGTTGCCGGCTTCGTCGATGCCGTCCACGTCGTACGGGTTGTGCTCCACGGACACTTTCTCCATGGCGGAGCCGATGGCCGCGCGGATCGCCTTGGCGTCGTCCACGGTGCCGGCTTCCTGCATCGCCTGGGCGATCAGGTACATGGCGAAGTAGTTGTACGCGGTTTCAGAGGTGGCCACGCCGTTGTGGTCCTTCTGCCACTTCTCAAGGAACAGCTTGGCGCCTTCGTTCTCGTACTTGTCCAGGGGTACCACGCCCACGGAGCCTTCCAGGGACTTGATGCCGCCGGATACCTTGGCCACTTCGTCCATCTTGGCCTGGTCCATCAGGATGAAGCCGCCCTTGAAGCCCAGTTCGCGGGCCTGACGCACCACCAGGCCGGTGGGCTCGGAGGCACCGCCGACGAACATCACGTCGGGATCCTCGGACAGCACCTTGCTGACGCCGGTGTAGAAGTCCGCGGACTTGTTGTAGTCCATCGGGTTCATGGCCGCGACTTCGCCGCCCAGCTCACGCCATACCGGCACGAATTCCTTGGTCCAGTACTTGGCGTAGTCGTGGGTGGCGTTGGCGACACCCAGTTTGTTGCCGAAGCGGTCCATGGTGATGCGCGAGAACGGCTCGATGTAATCGGTGAAGTTGGGCGGAATCTTCACGGTCAGCTTGTTGCCCTTGGAGGTCACCGCCGGCACGGAGGTGTAGGACATCACCAGGAAGCCGTCACGCTCGTTGAACGCCTGCAGGGCGAAGGTGCCGCCGGAGTGCGGGGTGAAGATCACCGGGGCGTTGTACTGCTGCACCAGACGCTTGCCGTTCACGGCCGCCTGGCTGGGCGAGTACTTGTCGTCCAGGGCCTGGATGTTGATGGTGTGTTTCTCACCGTCGACGGTGATGCCGCCGGCGGCGTTGATTTCCTCGGCGGCCATGCGCAGGCCTTCCAGGGTGTTCTCACCGTACAGAGCGGCACCGCCGCTGAGCGGGCCGGTGAAGCCGATGTTGATTTCGTCGGCATGGGCCGCGCCACCGATGGCGAGGGCAACCGCACCGGCCGCGGCCAGGCGACGGAAGGATTTGAATACTTTCATGCTCTTTCTCTCCCTTTCTTTATTGTTTGGGATGTGGTCGGAAATTAAGTGTGTTGCACGGCGCCCTCAGGCGCCGATGTAAGCTTTGCGTACCGCTTCGTTACCCAGCATGGCGTCGCGGTCGCCTTCCATGACCAGGCGGCCGTTCTCCATCACGTAGGCGCGCGTGGCGATTTTCAGTGCCGCGAACGCGTTCTGCTCCGCCAGCAGCACCGAGGTGCCTTCCTTGTTGATGGTCTGCACGGCTTCGAACACCTGCTTGACCACCAGCGGCGCCAGACCCAGCGACGGCTCATCCAGCAGCAGCAGCTTGGGACGGCCCATCAGGGCGCGACCGATGGCCACCATCTGCTGCTGACCGCCACTCAGGGAACCGGCGGGCTGATCCTTTTTCTCGTCTAAAATGGGAAACATTGCAAGGACATGCTCAAGTGTTTTTTTCATACCCGCCTTATCGCGGCGGTGTACGTAGCCCCCCAGCCAGAGATTTTTCAGCACTGACATTTCGGGAAACAGCTTGCGACCTTCCGGGCACTGCACCACGCCGGCCTGCACCAGCGCGGAGGGTTTGCGGCCGGTCACGTCCTCGCCGTTCAGGCTGATCTTGCCGGCGGACGCCTTGAGCAAACCGCTGATGGTGTTGAACAGGGTGCTCTTGCCGGCGCCGTTGGCGCCCAGCAGCACCACCAGCTCGCCCTGCTCCACGCTCATGGAAACGCCGTCCAGGGCCTTGAAGCTGTCGTACTTGGCGTCCACGTTCTCAAGCTTCAACATCTTCTTCACTCCCCAGATAAGCTTCGATGACCACCGGATTGGTCTTGATCTGTTCCGGCGTGCCTTCGGCGATCTTCTCGCCGTGGTCCAACACCATGATCTTGTCGGCCAGGCTCATGATCATGTCCATTTTGTGCTCGATCAGGCACACGGTGATGCCGTGGTCGACCATTTTGCGGATCAGCGCCGCCAGGTTTTCGGTCTCTTCCGGGTTGATGCCGCCGGCGGGCTCGTCGAGCAGCACCAGTTCCGGATCGGTGGCCATGGCCAGCGCGAACGCCACCCGCTTGCGCTCTTCCTGGGTGGTGTCGGCGATGTAGCGGTGGCCGATGTGGCTGAGACCGACGAAGTCCAGCACCTCGGCGGCTTTCGCCCGGCACTTCTTCTCTTCGTCGCGCAGCCGCTTGGAGTTGATGATCACGTCCCAGAGCCGCGATTGGGTACGCAGCCGGTGACCGACGATCAGGTTGTCCAGCACCGTGGACTGCTCGAACAGCTTGGTGGTCTGGAAGGTCCGCGCGATACCGAGACGGGCAATGCGGTCCGGCGCCATGCCGGTGACGTCCATGCCGTTGAACTCGATGCTGCCGGAGGTGGGCGGCATGGCGCCGGCCACCAGGTTGAAGAAGGTGGTCTTGCCGGCGCCGTTGGGGCCGATGATCGCGTTGATCTGGCCGGCGGCGAATTCCACGCTCACGTCGTTGACCGCCGCCAGGCCGCCGAAGCGCTTGGTGAGATTATTGATCTTAAGCATTGTCGCTGGCCTCCTTGGACGAAGTGGCGCTGTCGCCGACACGGGTCTGGCCTTCTTTGGCCGGCGCTTTGCTCGCCAGACGGCGGCCGCGCCAGGTCAGGAAGGTGCCGACCACGCCCTTGGGCATGAAGATCACCAGCAGTACCAGCAGGGGACCGAAGACGATCATCCGGTACTCCTCGAAGGACTGCACCGCCTGGGTCAGCCAGGTGATCGCCATGGTGCCCACCAGCGGGCCCATCAGGGTGCCGATACCGCCCACCAGCAGGTAGGTGATGATGTCGAAGGTGTGCACCACCTCGGCTTCCGCCGGGCCGATAAAGCGCACCACACCGGCGTACAGGCCACCGGCGAGGCCGGCGTAGACGGTGGACAGCACGAACGCCAGGACCTTGTTGCGCATCAGGTTGATGCCCAGGGACTGGGCCAGGTCGTCACTGATACGGATGGCCAGGAAGGTGCGGCCGACCAGAGAGCTGGAAATACGGCTCACCAGCACGATCGCCAGTACCAGGAAGAACAGCACCAGGTAGTAGAACGGAATGGTGCGGGTGAAGTCGATCAGCCCGAAGCCTTCCGGCGGCGCGATGTTGATGATGCCCAGGGAGCCGTGGGTGAGCGCTTCCCACTTATCCAGCAGCAGGTAGATGATGAAGCCCACGCACAGGGTAAAGATGGCGAAGTAGTGTTCCTTGAGACGCAGGGACACGATGCCCACCAGGAAACCGAACACCGCCGAGAACACGCCGGAGGCGACAAAGGCGGGCCAGAACGCCCAGCCGTGATCCACGGTGAGGATCGCCACCACATAGGCGCCGATGGCGAAGAAGCCGCCGTGGGCCAGGTTCAGCTGGCCGCAGAAGCCGGTGATGATGTTCAGGCCGTACACGGCGATGGCCCAGATAAAGGCCAGAGCCATCACGTAGATCTGGTATTCGCTGCCCGCGATCAGCGGGAAAATCAGGGCGAACGCCAACAGCACCACTTTCATGGCCGGGCTGGCGAAGAAGTTGGCAATGCGATCCATTAGCGCACCCCCTTGGTGAACAGGCCGGTGGGCTTGATGGAAAGAATCACCACCAGCAGAACAAAGGCAATCAGATCCTTATAGGTGCTGGAGACGTAGTAGCCGCCCAGCGCTTCGGCGAAGCCGATGATCAGACCGCCGACGATGGCGCCGGGGATGCTGCCCATGCCGCCGAGAATAATGATCACGAAGGCCTTCATGATCACCAGGTGGCCCATGGCCGGGTACACCAGGTTGATCGGCGCGAACAGGCTGGCGCCCACCGCCGCCAGGAAACCGGCGATGGCGAAGGTCATCATGGCCACGCGGTTGGCGTCGATGCCTACCAGGAAGGCGCCTTCCCGGTTCTGCGCCATGGCGATGATGGTGGAGCCGGTCATGGTCTTCTTCAGGTACAGGTGCAGCGCGCCCATGATCGAGAAGGCGCCGACGATGATCAGCAGCCGCTGGGCCGGCAGCACCAGGCCGCCGAACTCGAGGATGCCGGTGTAGGGGGTCGGCATGCGGCGGAAATCGGAACCCCAGTGCATCTGCACCACCGCTTCCAGGAACAACAGGATGCCGATGGCGGCGATCTTGTCGTGGATCGGCGGCGCGTGCCGCAGCGGGTGGAAGACCAGGCGTTCACAGAGCACCGACAGCACGGCCACGAAAAGGCCGGCGCCGAGCATGGCGATCCAGTAGTTGAGCCCCAGATCCACCATGATGTAGTAACTGATGTAGGCGCCCACCATGTAGAGAGCACCGTGGGCAAAGTTGGGAACGTGCAAAATGCCGTACACCAGGGTCAGACCCAGGGCCACGAGGCCGTAGATGCTGCCCAGGGTGAGGCCATTAAGCGCTTGCTGAAGAAACGCGTCCAAGGCTGAGCCTCCTGTTCGTGTTATTTGAGAAACAACCTCCCAGCGAGCGGCGAGGTCCCATCCGCGTCGTTCGAACTGCGGGAAGTTGTTTCAGCTTTTTTGGGTTTTTGGAATTGTCAGGCTTGTTGTTGCTGGTCAGCCCATTCCTCTTCCTGCATCGCGCGCCACATCACCTTGCCGGTGGGCGAGCGCGGCAGCTCATCGCGGAACTCGACGATCTGAGGCACCTTGTAGGCGGCCATCTGTTCCTTGCACCAGGCGATGATCTCGTCTTCGCTGACCTTGCCCTTGTGGTCGGCGGCCAGCACCACACAGGCTTTCACGGTTTCACCGCGGCGCTCGTGGGGGGCGGAGATGACACAGCTTTCCTGGATCGCGGGATGCCGGTACATAAGACTTTCGACCTCGGCGGGCCAAACTTTAAAACCGGACGCATTGATCATGCGTTTCACCCGGTCGACGATGAAGAAGTAGCCCTCTTCGTCGTAGTAGCCCATGTCGCCGGTGCGGAAGAAACGTTCGCCGTCGATTTCGATGAAGGCTTTCTGGGTTTCCAAGGGGCGGTTCCAGTAACCCTGGAAGATCTGCGGCCCGCGGGAGATGATCTCGCCCACTTCGCCGACGCCCATTTCCTTGCCGGTGTCCACGTCGATCACCCGTGAATCCACGTCAAAGACCGGAATGCCCAGACACTGCTTTTTGGGTTTTTCGGAGGGGTTGATATGGGTAGCGGCGATGGTTTCGGACAGGCCGTACCCTTCGATGTAACGCAGACCGGTAAGCTTGAACAGCTTATCGGACACCGCTTCGGGCATGGCCGCCCCGCCGCCGCCGATGTTCTCGAGGCTGGACAGGTCGAAGCTTTCCACGTCCGGGTCGGAAAGCAGATCGATGGCCATGGTGACGATGTTGGTCCAGCTGGTGACCCGGTAGCGCTCGATCAGCTTGGCCGCGGTGCGGCGGTCCCAGCGGGTCATCAGCACGATGCAGGAGCCCACGAAAATGGGGCCGTTCATGGCGCCCTGCATGCCGGTGACGTGGAAATACGGCAGCGTCGACAGGGTCACGCCCTCGCGGCCGCCGCCGGAGCGCCAGGCGGCGCCGTGCACGCAGGTGGCCATCACCGAGCGATGGGTGTGCATGCAGCCCTTGGGCGCGCCGGTGGTGCCGGAGCTGTAGGGGAACACGGCCAGATCGTCCGGGCCCACCAGCGGTTCACCGGGCTGGTGACCGGCGCCCAGGGCGTCGCCCCAGGCGATGGTGCCGGCGGTGTTCAGCGGCTGCGCCGGGGCGGCCACCTCGGCGGGCAGGTCGAGGTCGGTCTGCGGGTGAATGTAGTCGCTGTAGGCGGCGACGATCACATGGCGCAGACGCTCATGGCCGATCAGCGGCTCGATGTGCGGGAACACTTCCTGGCTGCAGATGCACACGGAGGCCTGGGTGTCCTGCAGGTAGTGCTCGAGCTCGGCGCTGCGGTTCATCGGGTTGATCGGCACGACAATGGCGTTGGCGCGCAGAATGGCGTAGTAACCGATGATGAACTGCGGTGCGTTCTGCATGAACAGCATCACCCGGTCGCCTTTTTCCACGCCCAGGTGCTTCAGTTCGCCGGCCAGGGCGTCCACCTGCTGCTTGAGTTCCCGGTAGGTGATGGGCGCATCGTAGTAGATGATCGCGTTCTCATCCGGGTAGCGCAGCGCGGAAATTTCGAGGTTGCTGTAAAGGCTGGTTTCCGGAAGCTTGAGCTGGTGAGGCAGCCCCTCCGGCCAGACGGCAAAATGCCGATCAAACATGCCTGTGCTCTCCCTATATATTTTCTATATCGACGGCCGGCACCGGAAAACCGGTGCCGGCCGTTTGGATTGTTGTAAGGCCCGCGGAGACGCGGACAGTACCGGACCCTGACCCGCGCTTTTGTTAACGCGGATACATAACCGATACTGAAGTTGACCAAGCGGTCAATCTGACATGGCGCCCCTGGGGCGTCAATACTATTTTGGAATATGGTTTCGCATTCCGGGGGTCTCTGGAATCCTGCCGGGTGGCTTCGCCACCCTTTCGCGGGCAGGGCCCGCTCCTACAAGGTGCCTCGACCTTACGCTATCCGGGCAAAGGCCGGTCGCCTTGCTGGAAGCATTCATCCGCCAGCGCGTCATCGCAGCGGGTGGGCTGCAGGGGCATCACCGAGATGTGGCCGTCGCGCAGCGCGACCACGTCGGATTGCGGGTGGTCGATGCTGGACGGACGGCGCTCGAAGGACAGCCAGTGGTAGGCCAGCCCGCGGCCGTCGGTGCCGTGCACCAGGCGCGGCCCGGCGATGCCGCCGCCGATCTGCCGGGTGAAACGGCTGCCGCGCAGCTCCGCCACCGGCAGGTCGGGGAAGTTGATGTTCCAGCAGGCGCGCTGGTAGCCGTCGCGGTCGGCGCCGGCTTCCCACAGCTCGCGGATCAGACCGGCGGCGTAGCGGGTGGTGGGCGCGTAATCGATGGCGGCGCGGTCGACGAACGCCTGGCTCAGGGCGATGCCCGGCAGGCCCAGGTGGGCGGCGGCGAGCACCGCGCCGACGGTGCCCGAATACATCACCGAATCGCTCAGGTTGGCGCCGCAGTTGACGCCGGAGAGCACCAGATCCGGCGCCTCCTCCTCGAACCATTCCGCCATGGCGAACATCACGCAGTCCGCCGGCGTGCCGGACACCGCGAAGCGCCGCTCGCCGTGGTGGTAGACGCGCAGCGGCGTGTGCAGGGAGATGCCCTGCCCCACCCCGCTCTGGTCGTGCTCCGGCGCCACCACCCAGACTTCCTCGGCGAGCTGCGCGGCGATCTCCTCGGCGACCTTCAGGCCCGGCGCGTCGATGCCGTCATCATTGGTCAACAAAATCCTGCCAAACGGCCTCATATAAACCCCAAAAAAAGTTAATAGTTAACAGTTAATAGTGAATAGCGGGGCGGCTCCGTCGCTGTAGCCGTGCCACGGAGCCGCCCAACTATTAACTGTTCACTGTTCACTGTTACTTGTGTGTTCTTGCGATCTGCCAGCCGCGCTCGGCGATCAGGCCGGCCCGCTTGCCCACTTCCAGGGCGTTGCGGTTGCTGGCGTTGCCTTGCAGGGCGCGGGCGTAAACGCCTTGCAGAATAGCGGCGGAACGGAACAAGGCAAAGGCCAGGAACACCGGCCAGTCGTTGATGCCGTCGCGGCCGGCGCCTTCGCAGTAGCGCTGCAGCAGGCTCTGCTCGTCGGGGATGCCGCGGGCGCGCAGGTCCAGGCCGTCGAGGCCGCGCACGCCGTTGACGCCGTGGGGCATGTGGTACGGCAGGCAGCAGTAGGCCAGGTCGGCGAGCGGGTGGCCGATGGTGGCCAGTTCCCAGTCGAGCACCGCCACCACATCGGGGGTGCGGTTATCCACCAGCAGGTTACCGAGGCGGAAGTCGCCGTGGGCGATGGCGGCGCTGTCGTCCTGGGGAATATTGTCCGCCAGCCACGCCATCAGGTTGTCCATGGCCGGCATTTCATCGGTCTTGGAGGCTTCGTACTGGGCGCTCCAGCGCTTCACCTGGCGCTCCACGTAGCCCTTGGGCTTGCCGAAATCGCCCAGGCCGGCGGCCTGGTAGTCGACGCTGTGCAGCTTGGCCAGGGTGTCGATCTTGTCGTTGTAGAGGTCGGCGCGCTGATCCTTGGGCAGGGCTTCCAGCTGCGGCTGGGTGAACACCCGGCCGGGCACGAAATCCATCACGTAGAAGCTGGTGCCGATCACGCCATCGTCTTCGCACAGCAGGTGCATGGCCGGCACCGGCACCTCGCTGTGTTCGCCGAGCGCCTTCATGACGCGGTATTCCCGGTCCACCTGGTGGGCGGACGGCAGCACCTTGCCCGGCGGCTTCTTGCGCAGCACGTACTCGCGGTCGCCGCTCTGCAGCAAGTAGGTGGGGTTGGACTGCCCGCCCTGGAACTGGCGCACCTTGAGCGCGCCGTCGAGCAGATTGTGCTGTTCCAGGTACTCGGCGAGACGCGCCTCATCCAGGCGGTGCGCCTCAAGCACAGGGACGATTTCCGGTTGACCTTCCATAACTCTTCCTCGAATCAAGTTCGCGGCGCCGCTGTGGGAGCGAGCCTGCTCGCGAAAGGGTGGCGAAGCCACCCGGCAGGATTCCAGAGACCTTGTTGGTAATCCGCTTTATAAAGCCTCTGGTATCCTGCCGGCCGGCGTTACCGGCCTTTCGCGGGCAGGGCCCGCTCCCACAAGAGCTGTTCCATAATGCCGGTCGCTAACAAATGGTTTCGCCGCCGTCGGCGACGATGGTCTGCCCGGTGACGTAGGCGCTGGCCGGGCTGGCCAGGAACAGCGCCACGCCGGCGATGTCCACCGGCTCGCCGATGCGCCGCACCGGGGTGCGCTCTTCGGCGCGCTGGCGGCGCACCGGGTCCTCGGTGAGCGCCTTGGCGAAGTCGGTACGCACCAGGCCGGGGGCGATGCTGTTGACGCGGATGTTGCGCGGGCCCCACTCCACCGCCAGGTTGCGCGCCAGGGCCGCTTCGGCGGCCTTGGAGACGCCGTAGGTGCCGATGGTGGCGTTGCCGCGCAGGCCGGCGATGCTGGAAATAATAATCACGTTGCCGCCGCCGTTCTTGTCCATTTCCGGCAGTACCCGGTTGCACAGCCAGAAGGTGCCCTTGGCGTTGGTGTCCATGATCTTGTCCCAGGCCTCGTCGGTGAGCTCGGAGGTGGGACCGTAGACCGGGTTGGTGGCGGCGTTGCAGACCAGAATATCAATGCGGCCGAAGGCGGCCAGGGTCTCATCCACCAGGTTCATCAGGTCGTCTTTCTTGCCCACGTTGCAAGGCACGGCGATGGCCTCGCCGCCGGCGGCCTTGATCGCCTCGCAGACGTCGTGGCAGGGCTCCGGCTTGCGGCTGGAGATCACCACCTTGGCGCCCGCGGCGGCCATTTCCTCGGCGATGGCCTTGCCGATGCCCTTGGTGGAGCCGGTGATCAGGGCGACCTTGCCTTTCAGATCGAAGAGCTTGCTCATTGTTGTTCTCCCGGAATCGTTCTTAGCGGTAACGGCCCAGTTCCAGCTTGGCGATGGAGTCCAGATGCACTTCGTCGGGGCCGTCGGCCAGCCGCAGGGTGCGCAGGTTGGCCCAGGCGCTGGCCAGGAAGGTGTCCTGGCAGACGCCCAGGGCGCCGTGCACCTGAATGGCGCGGTCGACCACGTTGGCGGCCATTTCCGGGGCGATCACCTTGATCATGGCGATTTCCTGGCGGGCCACCTTATTACCGACGGTGTCCATCATGTGCGCCGCTTTCAGGGTCATCAGCCGGGCCTGCTCGATCTCCAGACGCGAGCGGGCGATGTTCTTGCGGATCGAATCGAACTGGGACAGCTTGCGGCCGAAGGCCTCGCGCTCTTCCACCCGCTTGCACATGGCTTCCAGGGCGCGCTCGGCGACGCCGATGGAACGCATGCAGTGGTGGATACGGCCCGGGCCCAGGCGGCCCTGGGCGATTTCGAAGCCGCGGCCTTCGCCGAGAATCAGGTTGCTGGCCGGCACCCGCACGTCGGTGAAGGTGATTTCCGCGTGGCCCTTGGGGGCGTGGTCGTAGCCGAACACGTGCAGGGCCCGCTCGATCTTCACGCCGGGGGTGTCCAGCGGTACCAGAATCTGCGACTGCTGCTGGTGGCGCGGCGCGTCCGGGTCGCTCTTGCCCATCACGATGGCGATCTTGCACTCGCTGGACATGGCACCGGAGGACCACCATTTGCGGCCGTTGATGACGTAGTCGTCGCCGTCACGCTTGATCTCGGTGCAGATGTTGGTGGCGTCGGAGGACGCCACCGCCGGTTCGGTCATCGAGAAGCAGGAGCGAATTTCGCCGTTGAGCAGCGGCTTGAGCCACTGTTCCTGCTGTTCCGGGGTGCCGTAGCGGGCCAGCACTTCCATATTGCCGGTGTCCGGCGCCGCGCAGTTGAAGATTTGCGGGGCGATGGCGCTGCGGCCCATCACTTCACACAGGTGGGCGTAGTCGTAGTTGCTGAGGCCGGCGCCGTGCTCGCTTTCCGGCAGGAACAGGTTCCAGAGCCCTTCGGCTTTGGCCTTGTTCTTCAGTTCCTTGATGATCGGCGGCGGGGTCCAGCGGTCGTCGCTGTTGCCGTGCTGTTCGGCGTAGACGGCCTCGGCGGGATACACGTGGGCGTCCATGAAGGCGACGAGCTGGTCATACAGGGCCTGGGCCCGGTCGGAAAGGGGCAACATCGGGGGGCTCTCCTCGAGGTTATCTCGTGTTTATTCTGGCATTCGAATCGGCCCCGAAATGTGGCATGACCGGATGGTCGCGTCAAATTTTTCGGAACGATGTTCCGAAATTACTGACCGGACAGGGAGGGGCATTCGCGCAGGCTGCCGAGGTAGCAGTCAACGAAGTGTTCGGCCTCGGCTTCCAGATCGAAGGAGTCGGGGATCAGCAGCCAGGTGTAGAGCATACCGGTCATCTGCACGTGCAACATGGTGATGGCACGCTCGATGTTGAGGGTGTCGGGCAGCTGGCCCTGGGCGATGGCGTTATTGAGGGTGCGGCGGATCTTGTCCGAGCCGTCCAGGTAGGTTTCCTGCTGGCGGGCCATGAGCGGGTCGGTCTGGGCGGTGAACTCGCATTTGTGGAAGATAATTTCAAACACGCGTTTCCGGCACGGATCTCGCACGGTATCGTGGAGCACGTAAACCAGCAGCTCGCGGAGCTTGCCCAGCGGGTCGGTCTCGTCCGGGCTTTCCGCCTGTTGGGAGAGGGACTCCATGGGCAGACGGTGCCGTTCGGTCATGGCGACGAAGATGTCGTGCTTGTTCTTGAAGTGCCAGTAGATCGCACCACGGGTGACGCCCGCCTCCTCGGCGATGTCACTCAGGGAAGAGCGGGACACCCCTTTCTTGTGAAACACGCGCTCGGCGGCATCGATGATCTGCTCGCGGGTTTCGAGGGCTTCCGCCTTGGTGCGCCTGGCCATCGGCTGCTCCTGGGTCGTTCGTGGCTAAGGATTCATCCTTTATTCACTATACATACGTTTTTGAATGTATGTATACTCCCAAGCTGTTTTTCCATCCGCTTTTAATAGAAAAACCGAGGTTCCCATGCGCACAGCTCCGGTTGCTTTACCGATTGCCCTATTTCTCAGTCTCGCCCTCGCGGCCTGCGGCGGCGACGACCAGGCGGGCGGCGACCGGCCGCCGCCGGAAGCCGGCTTTATCACCGTTGAACCGGAGCCGTTCACCATCACCAGCGAGTTGCCCGGCCGCACCACCCCGCACCAGGTGGCCGAGGTGCGCCCGCAGGTCAACGGCATCATCGAAGAGCGGCTGTTCGAGGAAGGCCAGCTGGTGGAAAAAGGCGAGCCGCTCTACCGCATCGACGACAGCCTCTACCAGGCGGATGTGGAGAGCGCCCGGGCCGAGCTGGCGCGCGCCCAGGCGACCCTGAAGTCCACCCGGCTGCGCGCCCAGCGGTTCGAGAAGCTGCTGGATATGAAAGCGGTGAGCCAGCAGGAGTATGACGAGGCGGAAGCGGCACTGGGCGAAAACGAGGCCCAGGTGGCGGCGGCCCGGGCGGCGCTGAGCAGCGCCCGCACCAACCTGGACTACACCACCCTGGAAGCACCGATCAGCGGCCGCATCGGCCGTTCCACGGTGACCGCCGGGGCGCTGGTGACCGCCAACCAGGCGCAATCCCTGGCGACCATTCGTCAGCTGGACCCGATCTACGTGGACCTGACCCAGTCCGCCCGCGAGCTGCGCCGCCTGCGCCAGGCGCTGGAAAACGGCGAGCTGGAAAAAGTCGGCGAGGACAAAGCGCGGGTCACCCTGCTGATGGAAGACGGCAGCGAGTATCAGGAAGAAGGCGTGCTGCAGTTCTCCGAATACGCGGTGGAAGAAAGCACCGGCTCGGTGACCCTGCGGGCCCTGTTCCCCAACCCGGACGGCGACCTGCTGCCGGGCATGTTCGTGCGCGCCAAGCTGCCCGAGGGCGAGCGCAGCGAAGCGATTCTGGTGCCGCAGAAAGGCATCGCCCGGGACTCCACCGGCCAGGCCACCGCCATGGTGATCAACGACAACGATCAGGTGGAGCGCCGCAACGTGACCACCGAGCGCGCGGTGGGCAACCGCTGGCTGATCGCCGACGGGCTGAACGGCGGCGACCGGTTGATCGTGGAAGGCCTGCAGAAAGTCCAGCCGGGCATGACCGTGAAGCCGGTGAACGTCGACAACCAGTAATCGGGGATTATCATGGCACGCTTTTTTATCGACAGACCGATTTTCGCCTGGGTGATCGCCATCGTGATGATGCTCGCCGGGGTGCTTTCGATCTACAACCTGCCGGTGGAGCAGTACCCCACCGTGGCGCCGCCGGAGGTGACCATCGAGGCCACCTACCCGGGAGCGTCGGCGAAGGTGGTGGAAGACTCGGTTACCCAGGTGATCGAGCAGCAGATGAACGGCATCGACAACCTGCTGTACATCACCTCCACCAGTGATTCGGCGGGCAACGCCCAGATCGCGATCACCTTCGCGCCGGGCACCAACCCGGACATCGCCCAGGTGCAGGTGCAGAACAAGCTGCAGCTGGCCACGCCGCTGCTGCCGCAGGAAGTGCAGCAACAGGGTGTGCAGGTGACCAAGTCCTCGGACTCCTTCCTGATGGTGATGGCGTTCAACTCCAAGGACGGCTCCATGAGCCGTTCGGACCTGGCCGACTTCGTCGCCGCCAATGTGCAGGACCCGATGAGCCGGGTGCAGGGCGTGGGCCAGATCCAGCTGTTCGGCTCGCAGTACGCGATGCGCATCTGGCTGAACCCGGACGACCTGAACCAGTACAACCTGACCCCGGCGGATGTGATCGCCGCGGTGGAAGCGCAGAACAACCAGGTGGCCGGCGGCCAGCTGGGCGGCGCCCCGGCGGTGGAAGGCCAGCAGCTGAACGCCTCGATCATCGCGCAGACGCGGCTGGAAGACCCGGACGAGTTCAAGCAGATTCTGCTGCGCGTCAACGACGACGGCTCGCGGGTGCTGCTGGGTGACGTGGCCCGGGTCGAGCTGGGTTCGGAAAACTATCAGGTGCAGGGCCGCTTCAACGGCTCGCCGGCGGCGGGCCTGGGTATCAACCTGGCGACCGGCGCCAACGCCCTGGACACCGCCGAGGCGGTGCGCGCCAAGCTGGAAGAGCTGCGCCCGCTGTTCCCGGACAACATCGAGGTCTCCTACCCCTACGACACCACCCCGTTCGTGGAAATCTCGATCATGGAGGTGGTGAAAACCCTGTTTGAAGGCATCGCCCTGGTGTTCCTGGTGATGTTCCTGTTCCTGCAGAATTTCCGCGCCACGCTGATTCCCACCATCGCCGTGCCGGTGGTGTTGCTGGGCACCTTCGCGATTCTGCTGGCGTTCGGCTTCACGGTGAACACCCTGACCATGTTCGGCATGGTGCTGGCCATCGGCCTGTTGGTGGACGACGCCATCGTGGTGGTGGAGAACGTGGAACGGGTAATGGTGGAGGACGGCCTCTCGCCACGGGAAGCGACGCGCAAATCCATGGGCCAGATCACCGGCGCGCTGGTGGGCATCGCCCTGGTGCTGTCGGCGGTGTTTATTCCCATGGCGTTCTTCCCCGGCTCCACCGGCGCCATTTACCGCCAGTTCTCGATCACCATTGTCTCCGCCATGGTGCTGTCGGTGCTGGTGGCGTTGATCCTGACGCCGGCGCTGTGCGCCACCATGCTCAAGCCGATCCACGCCGACCATCAGAAAACCAAGGGCTTCTTCGGCTGGTTCAACCGCAACTTCGACCGCGCCAGCCGCGGCTACCAGGGCAAGGTGGAGAAGATCCTCGGCCGCCGTGGCCGCTACCTGCTGATCTACGTGGCGATTGTCGGCGTGCTGGCGTTCGCCTTCATGCGCCTGCCCTCGGCGTTCCTGCCCGAGGAAGACCAGGGCATCATGCTGACCCAGGTGCAGCTGCCGGTGGGTTCCACCCAGGGGCAGACCATCGAAGTGCTGAAGAAGATGGAGAACTACTTCCTCAATGAGGAACAGGGCGCGGTGGAATCGATCTTCACCGTGGCCGGCTTCAGCTTCGCCGGCCGGGGCCAGAACTCGGGCATCGCCTTCGTGCGCCTGAAGGACTGGTCGGAACGGGACCTCTCCGAGGACGGCGTGCAGCATGTGGTGCAACGCGCCATGGGCTACTTCTCGACCATTCGCGAGGCGGTGATCTTCGCCCTTAACCCGCCGTCGATTCCGGCGCTGGGCACCTCCGACGGCTTTAACTTCCAGCTGCAGGATCAATCCGGGCTGGGCCACGAGGCGCTGTCCGAGGCCCGCGACCAGCTGCTGGGGGCCGCCAATCAGCACCCGGCGTTGACCGGCGTGCGCCACAACGGCCTGGCGGATACGCCCCAGTACAAGCTCAACGTGGACCGCGCGGAAGCGCAGGCGATGGGCATCTCGCTGTCGCAGATCAACAACACCCTGGCGGTGGCCTGGGGCTCCAGCTACGTCAACGACTTCGTCGACCGGGGCCGGGTGAAACGGGTCTATGTGCAGGGCGACGCGCCCTTCCGCATGCTGCCCGAGGACATCGGCGACTGGTACGTGCGCAACGACACCGGCGAAATGGTGCCGTTCTCGGCCTTCGCCAGCGGCGAGTGGATTTACGGCTCGCCGCAGCTGGAGCGCTACAACGGCCTGTCGTCGATGAACATCCAGGGCAACGCGGCGGCCGGCTACAGTACCGGTGACGCCATGGCGGCGATGGAATCGCTGGCGGCGGACCTGCCGGCGGGCATCGGCTACGAATGGACCGGGCTGTCGTTCCAGGAGCGCCAGTCCGGCAACCAGGCGCCGCTGCTGTACGCGCTGTCGCTGCTGGTGGTGTTCCTGAGCCTGGCGGCGCTCTATGAAAGCTGGTCGATTCCGTTCGCGGTGATGCTGGTGGTGCCGCTGGGCATTATCGGCGCGGTGCTCGGCGCCACCCTGCGCGGGCTGGAAAACGACGTGTTCTTCCAGGTGGGGCTGCTGACCACCATCGGCCTGTCGGCGAAGAACGCGATTCTGATCGCGGAATTCGCCAAGGATCTGGAGGACCAGGGCCGCGCCCTGCTGGACGCCACCCTGGAGGCGACCCGCATGCGGCTGCGTCCGATTCTGATGACGTCGCTGGCGTTCGGCCTTGGTGTGACGCCGTTGATGCTGAGCAGCGGCGCCGGCTCCGGCGCGCGTAACGCCATCGGTACCGGCGTGTTCGGCGGCATCACCGCCGCCACGGTGCTGGCGATCTTCTTTATCCCGCTGTTCTACGTGGTGGTGCGCAAATTGTCCGGCGTGCCGCTGACCGGCAAGAAAGAGGTGCGAGAATGAACCGCAAAGCCCTGACCGCGCTGTTCGCCACCCTGGCCGTGGGCGGCTGCACCCTGGCGCCGGACTACCAGCAGCCGGAGTCGCCGGTGCCGGCCACCGCCGGCGACAATCAGCGGATCGCCGAGGAACTGGTTCTGCCGGGCTGGGAAGCCCTGTTCCAGGACCCGCAGCTGCAGCAACTGATCCGCACCGCGCTGAGCAACAACCGGGACCTGCGCCTGGCGCTGCTGGACGTGGCCGAGGCGCGCGCCCAATACCGCATCGAGGGCGCGGCGCTCTACCCGGAGCTGTCCGTGGACGGCGAAGGCAGCCGCCAGCGCCTGCCCGCCGACCTGAGCCAGACCGGCGACAGCGAGATCCAGACCCAGTACAGCGTGGGCCTGGGCGTGGCCGCCTACGAGGTGGACCTGTTCGGCCGCCTGCGCAGCCTCAAGCAGTCCGCGCTGCAGCAGTACCTGGCCACCGAGGAGGCGCGCCGCAGCGCCCACATCACCCTGGTGTCCGAGGTGGCGAACGCCTACCTGACGCTGCAGGCGGACCGCCGCAATCTGCGCATCAGCCGGGAAACCGTGGAAGCCCAGCAGGAATCCGTGGACCTGGTGAAAGGCCGCTTTGATATGGGCCTGGGCTCGGAACTGGAAGTGCGCCAGGCGGAAGTGGCGCTGGAAACCGCGCGCGCCAACCAGGCCCGCTTCAAGCGGCTGGTGGCCCAGGACCGCAACGCCCTGGCGGTGCTGGTGGGCGCCCCGCTGCCGCCGCTGCCGGACAGCCCGGCGGAGGACCTGGACACGGAACTGGCGGCGCTGCCGGAAATCCCCGCCGCGGTGCCCTCGGCGGTGCTGCGCCAGCGGCCGGATATCCAGCAGGCGGAGTACAGCCTGAAGGCGGCCAACGCCAATATCGGCGCGGCGCGGGCGGCGTTCTTCCCGCGCATCGCCCTGACCGGCTCCGCCGGCACCGCCAGCAGCGAGCTGTCCGGTCTGTTCGAGAGCGGCTCGGAGAGCTGGTCGTTCTCGCCGAGCATCTCCCTGCCGATCTTCAGCGGCGGCCGTAACCGGGCCAACCTGGACGTGGCGGAAGTGCGCCGCGACCAGAACGTGGCGCGCTACGAGCAGACCATCCAGACCGCGTTCCAGGAAGTCTCCGACGCGCTACAGGCGCGCGGCAGCTTCACCGAGCAGGAGCAGGCCCAGGACGCGCTGGTGACCGCCACCCGCCGCAGCCTGGCCCTGGCCGAGGCCCGCTATGAACAGGGCGCCGACGACTACCTGGCGGTGCTGGACGCGCGCCGCGAGCTGCTGAGCGCGGAGCAGGAGCTGGTTTCCGTGCGCCTGCAGAAGCTGGCCAACCGCATCACCCTGTACCGGGCCCTGGGCGGCGGCGTGTTCCCCGACCGGGCCATCCAGCTCTCGGGCGGAACCCCTTAAAAAATAAAAACAATAATAGAACAGCGTCTCTTCGCCCCCACCGGCAAGCTTCTTGCTTGCTTGTTGGAGCGCGCTTTGTGGGAGCGGGCCTGCCCGCGAAAGGCCGGCAAAGCCGGCCGGCAGGATTCCAGAGAGGTTGTTTGCGCCGCCGTTAGAGATATCTCTGGGATCCTGCCGGGAGCTTCGCTCCCTTTCGCGGGCGGGGCCCGCTCCCACAAGAGCAGCTCCCACAACTGGTCCCAAAAGGCCCTTAATAGAATTCCCCGCCATTATCGCGCGGGTCAGGAACGAAAATGCATCCTTCACTGATTTCCGGGCTTTGTTTGATCGCTGGACTCACCCTTTGTGTTCCGACATATGCCGACCCCACCGTGGGCGTCCGCGCCGGCGGCGGCGAGGGGCTGCGCCTGTACAGCCTGTTCGGGCGCTGGCAGGCGCCGTGGCTGCAGGAGCATGCGGTGGCGCCGTTTTTCTCCGACCGGGTGCAGGCGTACTGGGACCTGAGCGTGGAGCGCTGGGAGGGCGAGGACACCGCCGGCGAGGCCAACAGCAGCGAGGTGTACATCGTCGGCCCGGTGGTGCGCATCGACTGGCCCAGCCGGCGCCTGTTCCTGCTGGTGGGCGTGCAGCCTTCCTATATGACCCACAGCGTGATCGACGATGACGACATGGGCGGCAATCTGCAGTTCACCAGCCACGCGGAGCTGGCCTGGACGCCGATCAACCGGCTGACGCTGGGCCTGCGCGGCCAGCACACCTCCAACTCGCGGCTCTACAAGCCCAACCCGGGGATGAATCTGGCGTCGGTGACCCTGGCCTATAACTTCTAGATCCAACACACTGGCGTTTCCGCCCCTACGCCGTACAAGGAGTTCGCCCATGGGCCATCCGGATCGCCCGTCATTGCGCCTGACCGCCCTTCTGCTTTCTGTTTTCCCGGCGCTGGCGACGGCCCAGGAACCGCCGGCCGACGACGGCAACCGGCTGGACACGGTGACCGTGAGCGGCACGCGCCTGGAGCGCGACCTGGCGGACCTGCCCGGCGCCGCCACGGTGGTGGACGCGCAACAAACCCAGCAGGGCCAGCCGGGCCTGCAACTGGACGAAAGCCTGGCGCGGGTGCCGGGCCTCTATCTGCAGAACCGCTACAACTTCGCCCAGGGTCTGCGCCTGTCCAGCCGGGGCTTCGGCGCGCGGGCGCCGTTCGGGGTGCGCGGCCTGCGCCTCAACGTGGACGGTTTTCCGGAAACCCTGCCCGACGGCCAGTCCCAGGTGGACGCCATCGATCTGGACGCCCTGGAATCCATCACCGTGCTGCGTGGGCCGGCGTCGGTGCTGTACGGCAACGCCAGCGGCGGCGTGGTGGACATGACCACCCGCAGCGGCGCCGACCTGGTCTACCCGCAGCGGTTCAGCGTGTCCGGCGGCAGCGACGGCTTCCGCAAGACCAACCTGCAGCTGGGCGGCGCGGACGGCGGCAACCATCACTACCTGAGCCTCACCGGCGTGCGCTATCAGGGCCAGCGCGAGCAGAGCGAGATGGAGAAGTATCTGCTCACTTCGCGGGTGGGCCGCGCGCTCTCCGAGCACCGCGACATCGAGTTCTTTTTCACCGCCATGGACACCCCGACGGCTCAGGACCCGGGCGGCCTGACCCGCGCCCAGGTGGAACAGGACCGGGACCAGGCGACGCGCTTTGCCAACCTGCTGGACGCCGGCCAGGAAGTCAGCCAGCAGCGGCTCGGCGTGCTCTACCGGGACCGCAGCCTGGGCGGCGAGCTGCGTGCCCGCGCGTTCGTCACGCAGCGCGATTTCACCCAGCAACTGCCGTTCCCCGGCAGCAGCCTGATCGACTATGAGCGGCTGTTCTACGGCGTGCGCCTCGAGTACGTGGACCGGGTGCGGGCGTTCGGCCTGGCGCACCGCTTCCTGGTGGGCGTGGACGCGGACCAGCAGCGCGACGACCGGGGGCGCCGTTCGGTGAACGCGGACGGCCAGGTCACCGGCCTGACCGCCGACGAAGACCAGACCGCCACCGCCAGCGGCGTGTTCGTGCAGACCGACACCGACCTCAGCGACGCCCTGACCCTGTCCCTGGGCGCCCGCGCCGACCGGGTGCGCCTGGACATCGACGACGACCTGCTCGCCGACGGCAACAACAGCGGAGATCAGGACTTCACCGAAAGCAGCTACAGCGCCGGCCTGAACTGGCGCTACCAGCCCCGCCACGGCGTCTACGCCACGGTCAGCAACGCCTTCGAAACGCCCACCTTCACCGAGCTCGCCAACCCCTCCGGCGCCGGCGGCTTCAACCCGGATCTGGAGCCGCAGAAAGCACTGAACCGGGAAATCGGCGGGCGCGGCCAGCTGGGCGATCGGCTGTTCTACGAGCTGGCGCTGTTCCGCGTGGAGGTGCGCGACGAAATCACCCCCTACGAGCTGGGCGGGCGCACCTTCTACGACAACGCCGCCCGCACCCGCCGCGACGGCGCCGAACTGATGCTGGAACACCTGACCACCGACACCCTGACGCTGACGCTGGCGTACACCTACTCCGACTACCAGTTCCAACGGTTCTACGACGACCAGCAGGATGAGGACGTGAGCGGCAACCGGTTGCCCGGCCTGCCCCGCCACCACCTGTTCGTGGAAGCCGCCTGGCGCGGCGTCGACGGCCTGTTCCTGATCGCCAACGCGCAATACAGCAGCGACGTGTTCGCCGAGAACACCAATGAAACGGAAGTGGACGATTACGTGGTGGCCGGCCTGCGCGGCGGCAAGGCGTGGCGCATGAACAGCGGCGAGCTGACCCTGCACGCCGGGGTCAACAATCTGTTCGACGAAGAGCACTTCAGCAACTTGCGCATCAACGCCAACAGCGACCGGCCCGATCCGGCCGACCGCGGCTACTTCGAGCCGGCCCCGGGCCGCCACTTCTACGCCGGCGCCTCCTACGCCTGGTAAGGCTTGGTGATGCAGCCAAAAAAAACCGCCCCAGGGGATGGGGCGGGGAAAAGGGTCAAGGCAAACACAAGCCTTGGGGGGGTCGGCTCTCCCGAGCCGGTTCAGAAAAAGCCGAGCGGATTGATGTCGTAGCTGACCAGCAGATTCTTGGTTTGCTGGTAGTGGTCGAGAATCATCTTGTGGGTCTCGCGGCCGATGCCGGATTTCTTGTAGCCGCCGAAGGCGGCGTGGGCCGGGTAGGCGTGGTAGCAGTTGGTCCAGACGCGGCCGGCCTGGATGCCGCGGCCCATGCGGAAGGCCACGTTCATGTCGCGGCTCCAGACGCCGGCGCCCAGGCCGAACTCGGTGTCGTTGGCGATGGCCAGGGCTTCCGCTTCGTCCTTGAAGGTGGTGACGGCGACCACCGGGCCGAAGATTTCTTCCTGGAAGACGCGCATTTTGTTGTCGCCCTTGAGCAGCGTGGGCTGGATGTAATAGCCCTCGCCGTGGTCGCCTTCCAGGGTTTCCTTGTCGCCGCCGGTGAGGAACTGGGCGCCTTCGCTGCGGGCCACTTCCATGTAGGACATGATCTTGTCGAACTGCTCGCGGGAGGCCTGGGCACCCACCTGCACGTCGGTGTCCAGGGGGTTGCCGCGTTTAATGGTTTTGGTGCGCTCGAGCACCATGGCCATGAACTCGTCGTACATGTCCTCCTGGATCAGCGCCCGGGACGGGCAGGTGCAGACTTCGCCCTGGTTGAAGAACGCCAGCACCAGGCCTTCCACCGCTTTGCTGATGAATTCCGGCTCCGCCTTCATGATGTCGGAGAAGTAGATGTTGGGGGATTTGCCGCCCAGCTCCACGGTGGAGGGAATGATGTTTTCCGCCGCGCATTTGAGGATGTGCGAGCCCACCGGGGTGGAGCCGGTGAAGGCGATCTTGGCGATGCGCTTGCTGGAGGCCAGGGCCTGGCCGGCTTCCTCGCCGTAGCCGTTGACGATGTTGAGCACGCCCTCGGGGAGCAGGTCGCCGATGATTTCCATCAGCTTGAGGATCGACGCCGGGGTCTGCTCGGCGGGCTTGAGCACCACGCAGTTGCCGGCGGCCAGCGCCGGCGCCAGCTTCCAGGTGGCCATCAGGATCGGGAAGTTCCAGGGGATGATCTGCCCCACCACGCCCAGCGGCTCGTGGAAGTGATAGGCCACGGTGTTGGCGTCGATGTCGGCGGCGGTGCCTTCCTGGGCGCGGATGCAGCCGGCGAAGTAGCGGAAGTGGTCCACCGCCAGGGGGATGTCGGCGTTGAGGGTTTCGCGCACCGCTTTGCCGTTGTCCCAGGTTTCCGCCACCGCCAGGGCTTCCAGGTTCTGCTCGATGCGGTCGGCGATCTTGAGCAGCAGGTTGCCGCGCTCGGCGGCGGAGGTTTTGCCCCAGGCGGGCGCCGCGCGGTGGGCGGCGTCCAGCGCCAGGTCGATGTCCTCGGCGGAGGAGCGGGGAATCTGGCAGAACACCCGGCCGTTCACCGGGCTGACGTTGTCGAAGTACTGGCCTTTGACCGGCGCCACCCACTGGCCGCCGATGTAGTTTTCGTAGCGTTCGTTGAAGGCGACCACCGCGCCTTCGCTGCCGGGATTGTGATAGATCATGTCGGGACACCTCGTGGCGTGTATTTCCTTGAGGTTAGCGCCGATGTCGGGTGGGCCGAATGCTACTTCGGTACTAAAAAGCCCCTTATTTAGTCGCGGGGCCGGTGGTCGACGGCGCCCGCGTGAGGGTGTGCTGCAGGGCCAGTTTCAGCTTCATGGGTTTGACCGGCTTGTAGATCAGGGTGTGGCCGTCGCGGGCGCAGCGCTGTTTCAGGTAGGGGCCGCGGTCGGCGGTGAGCATGATCACCGGCAGCGCCTCGGCGCCGGCCCGGCGGCGGTCCCGGTTGAGGGCGTCGGCGACGGTCATGCCGTTGTCGCCGCCCGGGTCCAGGTGGTAGTCCATCAGCAGCACGTCGGCCGGGTCGCGGCGCGGGTCCAGGTGTTCGGCCAGCGCCTGCACGGATTCCGCCGCCGCCACCCGGCAGCCCCATTGTTCCAGCAGGGTGCGCATGCCGGAACAGATGGCGCGGTCGTTATCCACCACCCAGACGCGGCGCCCGGCCAGGGTGCGTCCGGCGTCGGCGGCCGGCTCCATGGCGCGGGCCTCGGCGGCGCTGAGCCGCGCCAGTGGCAGCTGCAGAGCGAAGCGCGAGCCGCGGTTTTCCCGCGAGCGCACGGTCAGGGGGTGATCAAGGATGCGGCTGATTTTTTCGACGATGGACAGGCCCAGGCCGAGGCCCCGTTCGTGGTATTTGACCGCCCGGGCGCCGCGTTTGAATTCCTGGAAAATATCGCCGATCTGATCGTCGCCGATGCCGATGCCGGTGTCCGCCACCACCACTTCCACCCGCTCGCCGCGCCGGCGGCAGCCGAGCAGGATCGAGCCGCGGTCGGTGTAGCGCACCGCGTTGGAGAGCAGGTTGCGCATCACCCGGCTGAGCAGCTGCGGGTCGGAGCGCACCACCGCGGAGCTGGGCACGTAGCGCAGGCGCAAGCCCTTGGCGGCGGCCATCTGCCGGTACTCCTCGGCGAGCACGTCGAGCAGCCGGCGCAGCGGGAACACGCCGGGCTCGGCGCTGACCACGCCGGCGTCCAGCTTGGAGGCGTCGGCCAGGGTGGTGATCAGCGATTCCAGATCGAGCAGCGCGGTGTCGATGTGGCTGAGCATGAATTGGGTGTTGTGGTCGGGCTGGTCCTGCAGGGCGCTGGTGAACAGGCGCGCGGCGTTGAGCGGCTGCATCAGGTCGTGGCTGACGGCGGCCACGAACTTGGTCTTGGAGATGTTGGCGCGCTCGGCTTTTTCAGTGGCTTCGCGCAGCCGCGATTCCACCCGCCGGCGCTCTTCGATTTCGTCCAGCAGTTGCTGGTTGGCTTCGCGCAGAGCCTGGGTGCGCTCGCGCACCTGCTCGGCCAGCACCACCGAGTGCTGGAAGGCGGCGTAGGGCGCGGTGGGCGCCATGTTGCTCTCTTCCACCCGTTCGATCAGGGCGTCGCAAATACGCCGCAGGCGGGCGTTTTCCGCCATCAGGCGCGCTTCGTGAAGATCCCAGGGGGACGCGCTGTCACCGTCGGCTGCGTTGTCTTCGGCCAATCGCCACCCCCGTCATGGTCTGGTTGATGTGCATGCCGTTGAATTGCTCGCCGTAGGTGTTGAAGCCCACCACGCTGTGCCGGCGCAGCAGCGCCGAGGCCTGGTCGACGGTGCCGTCCGCTTCGATCTCCTGACGGCGCAGGCCGCAGTCGCAGCCCAGGGTCACCCAGGCCGGGCCCAGGCGCTCTTCGATGTCGCTGAGGGTCTGGTCCAGCTCGTCGAGAATCGAGCCGGTGTGCATGGCGGTGAGCACGATGCCGTTTTCCACCGCGCAATAGAACGACAGGCTGAGGTCGTCGTTGACGCGCTGAATGGAGCGGGCGTAGTAGTCGTTGTTGATGCGCACGGCCAGCGGGTAGCGGGCGAACACCACGTCGTCCAGCTCCGCCACCGGCACGCCGACCAGGCGGGCGTAGGCTTCCGCCGCCGGTTCCGCGTTGAGCTCCTGGACCACGCGCCGTTCGGCGTCGGCGGCGGTGACCACCAGCTTCACCGTGGCCGGGCGCAGGTGGTGGAAGCTGAACACTTCGAAATCCAGCGCGCTGTTGATCATCAGCACCATGGCGGCGTTGCTGTGGAAGGCGCCGTCGCTGTAGACGTAGGTGCCGGACAGCCGGTAGTCGTCGCCGGCGGAGCCGCCCAGGCTGGTGATGCTGCCGAGCGCCGAATTGAGGGTGGCGAGCACCAGCTCTTCGTTCACCGAGAGGCCGTCCAGCAGGGTGAGCACGAAGGTGTTGTCGGCGTCGACCCGCGCCACGGACGCGGCGCGGCACTCGCACAGCAGGCTGTCGGTGAGCTGCTGGGCGTCGGCCAGGCTGAAGCCGTCGAGCCGCTCGATCAGGCGCGCACCCACCGAGAAGAAACGGCGGTCGAAGCCGATGGCGACGATGGTGCCGCTGTCGTAGCCGCGGCTGGTGATCTCGCCGGCGGAGGTGCAGCCGCACAGGGGCAGATCGCCGAAGGCTTCGGCGAGGGCGCCGGCCAGGCGGTCGAGCCGGTAGTCGATGGAGCAGAAGAACAGCACGCAACCGAGATGATCGTGCCGCAGCTTTGCGGCCAGCTCACCGGCGGCGAGGCGCTCGTCGCGGGCGTCGCTGAACGCGGTGACCACGGCGCTGGGCGGAATCGCGTTCATCGCTCCCTCGCTTGCGGGGCACGCAGATAGGCGGCGAAGTCGATGTCGCCGGCGGACAGGATCGCCTGCACCCGGTTGGTGGCGCCGAGCTTGCGCAGGATCGCGGACACATGGGCCTTCACGGTGCTTTCGGCGATATTGAGCTGGTAGGCGATCACCTTGTTGGAATCGCCGCGCGACATGCGTTCGAACACCTGCAGCTGCTTGCGGGTGAGCGTGGCGAGCACGTCGGAAAGGTCCTCCGGCTCGCGGCGCGCGGCGGTGCTTTCTTCGCCGGCGCCGGACCCGGCACGGATGATGTCCGCCGGCAGGTAGATGGAGCCGGCCAGTACCTGCTCCAGGGCCTGGATCATCTGCTTGCGGGGGGTGGACTTGGTAATAAACCCGACCGCGCCGTAGGTGATGGTCTGCAGGATCACCCGTTTCTCTTCCTCGGCGGAGACGATCACCGCCGGCAGGGTGGGAAACAAATTGCGCAGCCGCACCAGGCCGCCGAGGCCCTGCATGCCGGGCATATTGAGGTCCAGCAACACCAGATCCAGGTCGTCGTGACGGCCGGCCACCGCCAGGGCGGAGTCCAGGTCGGACGCCTCCAACAGCGTGCTGCCGGGGAAGCCATCGTCGATCACCCGGGCGATGGCCTCGCGGAACAGGGGATGGTCGTCGGCGATCAGCACCTGGTACATGGTTATCGGCTCGTTGGAATTCTTATCAGGCTCATAACCCCGAATTTACCACGACCGGGCGCGCCCCGGCGGCACTGTGGCGTGAATATTCGCCTAAAGTCGTAGACGCATCACAGATCCAGCTTTTTGCGGATGTCGTCCGCGCTCTGCTTGGTCAGGTCCTTGTCGATTTCGCGGCTGACCGCGTCGCGGGTGGTGGGGTCGAGCTTGTCGCGCAGGGCGCCGAGAAAACGGGGCTCGGCGACCAGGATGAAGCGGTCGGCGCGGCCCTGCTCCAGGTTGTGTTTCATGTACTCGGCCACTTCCTTGGCGAAGAAGGCAGCGTGTTTGTCCGAGGTCGCCTGCTGGTTGCCGGTGGCGCGCGGGTTGCCGTGCAGGGCGCCGCTGCCCTCGGACCCTTTGCCGCCGGTGCGCAGATCGCCCACGTGGGCCTGGCTTTCCGGGTGATCGAGCTGGTCGATTTCCTTGAAGGTACCCACTTCGTGGGCGAACACCCGGGCGTGGGCGGCGTTACTGGCGACGATATAAGTAGTCATGGTGCCTCCTTTCGGCAATCACTGTGTTCCTGAACACAGCATTGCGGGTCAAGGAGGCGCCCTTCAAGCGGAACCGGCCGCGTTGGTGTAAAAGAGGTTTAAGCGATGGGGGCGCCGCGCGGGTCCTGAGAGTCGCTGCGCAGCCGGAAGGTGCCCTCGCCGAGGATCAGCAGGGTGTCGTCCTCGCTGTACACTTCCACGGTGGAGTTGAAGATGCGGCTGCCGCCGGCCCGTTTAACGCCGATGGCGCGGATGTAGCCGGGGCCGGCCTGGCCGGTGAAGGTGGTGGTCATGGACAGGGTGAGCGCCTTGCGGATCCGGTCCGGGTAGGGGCAGAAGGTGCCGGCGCAGGCGCCGGCCACGTCCAGCAGGGTGGCGAGCACGCCACCGTGTACCCGGCGGCCCAGGTTGAGGTGGCGCTCGTCGACCTGCATGCCGACCACGACCCTGCCCTCTTCCCATTCCAGAAATTCCAGCCCCAACAGGGCCGGGAAACCATGGCTGAACTTGGCGGTGGCCGTGGCCATGGTGTATTCGGACGCCGGCGTGGCGCTACTGCTGCTGCTCATTCACTGTCCTCAAATATCCCGGCCCTGCACCATTTGCCGGACCTGCTCGACCACTTCCTTGAGGCGCGGGCCGAGGTTTTCGATCAGGATGCGGCGGCTCAGCCGCAGCGACGAGCCGCCGCAGTTGAACGGCACCACCTGACCGCCGTTATCCAGGATCAGCGGCACGCCCACGGCGCTCACGTCCCGGTTCCATTCGCCGTCGGAGGTGACGAAGCCGTACTGCTCGTATTCCTTGAAGGCGCGCTCCAGGCCGCGCTGGATGTCCGGCCAGGCGTCCGGGTTCTGGGCGCGGATCGCTTCGTAATAGGGCTCGCGCTCCTTGGCCGGCAACGCCGCCAGAAAGGCGCGGCCCACCGCGGAGGTGCCGATCGCCACCCGCGAACCGACGGTCAGGCGCAGCACCAGCGGGCCGGAGCCCTGGCACACCTGGATGTAGGTCATGGACGCGCCGTCCGGGGCGCCGATGGCCACCAGGCAGTCGGTGGCGTCGGACAGTTCCTGCATGAAGGGCCGGGCGATGTCGCGCACCCCTTCGCTGGCCAGATAGCGATAGCCGAGATCCAGCACGCCGGGGCCGAGCCGGTACTTCTCCAGGTTCTCGGCGTAGCGCAGGTAGCCGAGCTGGGTCAGCGTGGCGGTCATCCGCGATACGGTGGGACGGGGGATGCTGGTGCGCTTGGCCAGTTCCGCGTTGCCCAGGTATTCGTCGGAGGGACCGAAACAGCGCAGGATTTCCAGACCGCGTGCCAACGCGGTAACAAAATTACGGTCCTTATCCGCGGACCCGTCCTTTCCAAGAGCGGCTCGTCGCATGTGGCATTTCCTCGATTCAGGCTTCGGGATCAGCGGGTCCCGGCTGGCAAATGACCAGCATCGGGCCCGCTGTTGTTTTATTCGTCGCTTTTATAGTTGTGCATAAAGCCCGCAAATATAACAAAAACCCATTTCACTTAGGAGGGCACGGGCGTTCTACCTTCGGCCAAGCCGTCCTGTACAGGCTCAGTGTTTCATGCCCGGCAGGTTGAGCGAGGCGGTGTTGCCACCGTCCACCGCCAGCGCCTGGCCGGTGATGTAGCTGGCGTCGTCGCTGGCCAGGAACGCCATGGCCGCGGCGATTTCTTCCGGGCGGCCGTAGCGGCGCAATTCGCAGCGGCTGCCGAGTTTCTGTTCCTTGTTGTTGTCGCGGGCGTAATCGAACACCGGCTTGGTCATGCCGGTTTCGATCAGGCCGGGGCAGACCGCGTTGACGCGCACGTTGTACTGGCCGAGATCGCAGGCGGCGGTCTTGGTCAGGTTGATGACCGCGGCCTTGGAAGCGCTGTAGGCGTTGCCGCCGGCGCCGGAGCGGATGCCGGCCACGGAGGCGGTGTTGACGATGGCGCCGCCACCCTGGGCCTGCATGTGCTTGCCCACGGCGCGGATGAAGTACATCGGGCCCATCAGGTTGACGCCCAGAATCGCCTGCCAGGTTTCGGTGTCGCTGTCGGTGATGGTGGAGTAGTCGTGGCCGGCGATGCCGGCGTTGTTGACCAGCGCATGCAGGGTGCCGTGGGCGGCGAGCACCTCTTCCACCAGGGCGTTGACCGCCTGTTCCTCGGAGACGTCCACGGTGCGCAGGGTGACCCGGGTGCCTTCGGGCAGGTGGGCGGCGGTCTCTTCCAGGCCTTCCTGGTTGCGGTCCACCAGCACCAGGCGGGCGCCCTCTTCGGCGAAGCGGCGGGCGGCGGCGCGGCCGATGCCGCTGCCGGCACCGGTGATCAGGACGTTGCGCTGGTCGAAACGCTGCATGGGGTTCTCCTGGAGTTTGTTTGTGCTTTTTTTGGAAGATGACATGAGCTGGACGGGGGGTCAAGATTTTGGAATGCTGTTTCACTAAATAGCTGGCTCAGGACTCCGTAGCACGGCGCGGGGCCCGACTTGTGGGAGCTTGCTTGCAAGCGAAAGGCCGGCTTTGCCGGCCGGCGGGATACCAGAGGCGTGGATGGTGCCTTTGCCGTGGGCTTGGGTTGCTGGCCCGTTCACTCGGGATGGGGCATCCTGGGTTGGTTTTTCAACTTGTGACTTTCAAAGTGCGGTTGTTTGGTTCTAGCTTGCCGCTTGGCGGCTTGAAGCTTGCGGCCGACTTTTTGTGTTTCGTTTTTCGGGAGAGTGTTTCATGAAACATCTGGACCAGTTCTATATTAACGGCGGTTGGGTGAAGCCCAGCGGCGACGCTAAGCCCCATGAGGTGATCAATCCGGCCACGGAGGCGTCCGAGGGGACGGTGTATCTGGCCGGTAAGGCGGATGTGGACGCGGCGATTCAGGCGGCGCGGGATGCGTTCGAGAGTTTCGCGGCGACGCCGTTGGAAGAGCGTCTGGCGATGCTTGAGAAGATCATGGGGATTTATCAGTCGCGTCTGGATGATATGGCGGAGGCGATCAGCCGGGAGATGGGCGCGCCCCGTCACGGTCTGGCGGCGAAGGTGCAGGCGCCGATGGGTCTGGGCCACGCCAAGGCGACGCTGGGCGCGGCGCGGGAGTTTCCGTTCGAGCAGAAGCTGGGCCGCGCCACCGTGCGCCGTGAGCCGGCGGGTGTGTGCGCGTTGATCACGCCGTGGAACTGGCCGATGAACCAGGTGATGTGCAAGGTGGCGCCGGCGATCGCGGCGGGCTGCACCATGGTGCTCAAGCCCAGTGAGTTCGCGCCGCTGTCCGCCCATGTGCTGGCCGAGATCATTGATGAAGCGGGCCTGCCCAAGGGCGTGTTCAATATGATTTACGGCGACGGCGCGGAAGTGGGCCCGATGCTCTCTTCCGACCCGCGCGTGGACGTGGTGTCGCTGACCGGTTCCACCCGTGCCGGGGCGTCGGTGAGCAAGGAAGCGGCGGATACCTTCAAGAAGGTGTCGCTGGAGCTGGGCGGCAAGTCCGCCAATATCATTCTGCCGGACGCGGATTTCGAGAAGGCGGTGAAGCACGGTGTGGCGTCGATGATGAACAACACCGGGCAGAGCTGTAACGCGCCGTCGCGGATGCTGGTGCCGGCGGACAAGCTGGCCGAGGCCGAGGCGATCGCCGCCAAGGTGTGCGAGAGCCTGAAGGTGGGCGACCCGGCGGATAAGGACACGGTGATCGGCCCGATCGCCAACGAGCGCCAGTTCAAGCGCGTGCAGTCCATGATCGAGAAGGGTCAGGAAGAAGGCGCCAAGCTGGTGTGCGGCGGTACCGGCAAGCCGGAAGGTCTGGAAACCGGTTTCTATGCACGACCGACGGTGTTCAGCGAGGTGAACAACCAGATGCTGATCGCCCGCGAGGAGATCTTCGGGCCGGTGCTGGTGATGCTGCCCTATAAGGACGTGGACGACGCGGTGGCGATCGCCAACGATTCGGACTACGGCCTGTCCGGCTATGTGTACGGCGCCAGCGAAGAGGACGCCGCCAAGGTGGCCGCCCGTTTGCGGACCGGCATGGTGCATCTGAACGGCGCGCAGCTGGATCCGCCGGCGCCCTTCGGCGGTTACAAGCACTCCGGTGTGGGCCGCGAGTGGGGCGTTTACGGCCTCGAGGAATTCCTCGAAGTGAAGTCCGTCTTCTACAGCGCCTGAAGCGCACCGCTCCCTGGCCTGTAAAGGCGGGCCTTGTGGGAGCGGGCCCTGCCCGCGAAAGGGAGCGAAGCTCCCGGCAGGATGCCAGAGACATGTCTAACGGTAGCTCAAACAAGGTCTCTGGAATCCTGCCGGCCGGCTGATGCCGACCTTTCGCTTGCAGGCAAGCTCCCACAAACCTCGCTTCGTAGCCGCCCTCGGCGGTGAATTTTCCAAGGAGCGCCGGGATCGGGTGGGCCCGTCCAGGACCGTGTTTGGCCAGGGATGGCCAAACGCCGAGCCTACATGGATGTACTCGTGGCGTGTCCTGGACGGGCCCACCCGATACCGGCGCGGGCTATCTGGAGAGAGGTCTCTGGCATCCTGCCGGGTGGCTAAAAGCCACCCTTTCGCGGGCAGGGCCCGGTTCTAGACGCCGCCCTGGACGTCGTCGTTGAGGGGTGGGAGGGGGACATAGTCGCCGGGCTCGCCGGTTTTGCCGGCGGTGACGGCGGCCATGACTTCTTCGCTGTGCAGCATGCCGGCGTTCCAGGTGACCACGTAATCGAGGCTGTCGGCGGTGTTGTGGTCGCGGGCGTAGGTGATCATGCGCTTGCAGCCGTGTACCGCCAGCGGTGATTTGCCGGCGATCTCCTTCGCCATTTCCAGGGCCCGTTCCAGGGTCGCTTCCTTGCTGTCCAGCACTTCGTTGAAGAGGCCGCGACGCTCGCCCTCTTCGGCGCCCATGCGCCGGCCGGTGTAGGCCAGTTCGCGGACGATGCCTTCGGGGAGCAGTTTGCACAGCCGCGGGAAGGTGCCGACGTCGGCGGTGAGGCCCACGTTGATTTCGTAGACGGTGAGGTAGGCGTCGCGGCTGGCGTAGCGCAGGTCGCAGGCGCTGATCAGGTCCACGCCGCCGCCGATGCAGCCGCCGTGCAGCGCGGCGATCACCGGTACGCGGCAGTCTTCCAGGGCGCTGAAGGTCTGCTGCATGAGCGCGGTGTTGTGGCGGAAGCGCGCCGCTTTCTGCACCCGGGCGGTGACGTCGGCGGGGTCCGGCGGGGTGCCGAACATGCCCAGGTCGAGGCCGGCGGTGAAGTGCTTGCCGTTGGCGTCGATGACGATGGCGCGGATGTCGCCGCTCGCGTCCAGCGCCCGCACCGCCGCCGGCAGCTCGTTCCAGAAGTCCGCGTTCATGGCGTTGAGCTTGTCGGGCCGGTCCAGGGTGATCCTGGCGACATGGCCGTCAACGGCGACTGTGAGTGTTTTGTAGGTCATGACGGTTCCTCGTGATCTTGGACGGCGGGCACCTTGTGGGAGCTTGCCTCTTGTGGGAGCGGGCCCCGCCCGCGAAAGGGTGGCTTTGGCCACCCGGCAGGATTCCAGAGACCTCTTTGACAGCCGCGCAAACAGCCTTTCTGGAATCCTGCCGGCCGGCAAAGCCGGCCTTTCGCTTGCAAGGCAAGCTCCCACAAGGCCCGCTTTTACAAGCGGGCGCTACAAACCGCGCTTAGCTCTTTTCGTTGAACATGGCGATGCGGCCGCCGTCGACGACCAGGTCGTGGCTGTTGATGAAGCTGCCTTCGTCGCTGGCCAGGAAGACGGCGGCGAAGGCGATGTCGTCGGCCAGGCCGGCGCGGGGCAGCGGCGTGGCTTTGGCGAGATTGGCTTCGAGCTTTTCCATCTTGCGCTGGTTTTCTTCGTCGCTGAGCGTCTGGGCGCGCTGGGAGCCGCCCCAGAAGATCGGCGTGGCGACGGCGCCGGGGGAGATGGCGTTGACGCGGATGTTGTGCTGGCCCAGGTCGGCGCCGGCCAGGCGGGTCATGTGGGCGACGGCGGCCTTGGCGCCGGAGTACAGGTAGCCGCCCTGGTTGAGGCGGTGGCCGGCGATGCTGGCGTTGTTGATGATGCTGCCGCCGCCGCTGTCCTTCATGACGCGGGCGGCGTGCTTGATGCCGAACGCCGGGGCGCCCACCAGCAGGCGCATGATGCGCGCGAATTCGTCTTCGTCGAAGCTGTCCAAGGTGGTGCGGTCGCCGGCGCCGGCGTTATTGAACAGGCAGTCCAGGCGGCCGAATTTGTCCACGGTGAAATCCACCAGGGCGGCGATGTCCTCTTCGCTCATGATGTCGGTGCGCTTGAACACGGCGCGCTCGCCGAGCTCCTTGGCCAGGGCTTCGCCCTTCTCTTCGGAGCGGCCCGCCAGCACCACGGTGGCGCCCTCTTCGATGAAGCGCCGGGCGGTGGCTTCGCCGATGCCGCTGGTGGCGCCGGTGATGATGGTGATTTTGTTCGCCAAACGATTACTCATGATTGTTCTCCTTAAACTGCGCGCCTTAAAAGGCCGAGACGCCGCCGTCGACCGCGATGGCCTGGCCGTTCATGTAGGTGTTGGCCGGTGACAGCAGCATCAGCATAACGGCGACGATCTCTTCCGGTTCGCCGATGCGTTTCATCGGGCTGCCGGCGGCCATCATCGCCAGGGTCTGCTCGGCTTCGCCGCCGCTGGCCAGCCCTTCACCGCCTTCCAGCATGGGCGTGCGGGTGTAGTAGGGGCAGATGGCGTTGACGCGGATGTTTTTGCGGCCGCTTTCCACGGCGGCGGTGCGGGTGAGACCGATCACCGCGTGCTTGGAGGCGGCGTAGGCGCCGATCTTGGGCCCGCCGCCGATGCCGGCCATGGAGCTGGTGTTGACGATGGCACCGCCACCGCTGGCTTTCATGGCCGGGATCTGGTGCTTCATGCCGAACATCACGCCTTTGACATTGACGTTCATCTGCTGATCCAGCAGCTCGCCGGTGAGTTCGTGGATGGGAATGAAGCCGTGGGCGATGCCGGCGTTGTTCACCGCCATGTCGAGACGACCGAACTGCTCCACGGCGGTGTCCACCATGGCTTTGCAGTCCGCCTCGGTGGAGACGTCGCAGCGGCGCGCCAGGGCGGTGACGCCCTGCCCTTCCAGGTCGGCGGCCAGCTTATCCAGGGCGTCCATGTTGATGTCGCCCAGCACCAGCCGCGCACCGCGTTTGCCGAGCTCGGCGGCGAGCAGCTTGCCGAAGCCGCTGGCGGCGCCGGTGATCAGGGCCACCTTGCCGGTGAAATCCAGCATCGGATCCATAACAACCTCCAGGCGGTTTAGATGGTGAAACCACCGTCGACGACGACACACTCACCGGTGACATAGCTGGACGCGTCGGACACCAGGTAGAGCACGGTGCCGGCCATTTCCTTGGGTTCCGCGTGGCGGTGCATGGGAATCTGGGCGATGGCGCTTTTGTAGATTTCTTCCTGCTGGAACAGCGCGCCGGCGAACTTGGTCTTGGTGAGGCCGGGCAGCAGCGCGTTGACGCGCACGTTGAACTCGGCGCATTCCATGGCGAAGGATTTGGTCATGCTGATCACGGCCGCCTTGGAGATCGAGTAGATGCCCTGCATGTTGCCCGGCGACAGACCGTTGATGGAGGCGGTGTTGACGATGGCGCCGCCACCGTTTTTCTTCATCAGTTTGGCGCCTTCCACGGACATGTAGAAGTAGCCGCGCAGGTTCACGTCCACGGTCTTGTCGAACGCGGAGACCGGGGTATCCAGAATGTGCCCGAAGTACGGGTTGGCGGCGGCGTTGTTGACCAGGATATCGAGCTTGCCGTGGGTGTCCTTGATGTGGCCGAACACCGCTTCGATCTGCGCCATTTCACCGATGTGGCAGGCGAAGGCTTCGGCGGAACCGCCGTCGGCCTTGATGGCGTCGGCGACGGTCTGGCAGTCGTCGATTTTGCGGCTGGAGACGATCACGTGGGCGCCCTGCTCGGCGAGCAGCTTGGCGATTTCTTCGCCGATGCCACGGCTGGCGCCGGTGACCAGGGCGATTTTTCCGTTCAGATCAAACAATTTCGTGCTCATAAAAACTCTCCCAAAATAAGTGTTTCTAAGCGCCTTCGCGGACGATCTGCATGGCCATTTGCGCCAGGGGTTCAACCACCTGGCCCACGGCGGCGGCTTTTTTGCTGGAGGCGTTGCCGTCCTGGGCGCGCTTGGCGACACCCTGGGCGATGGCCGCCAGGCGGAAAAAACTGAACGCCAGATAGAATTCCCAGTGGTCGATATGATCGATGCCACGGCGTTGGCAATAGGCTTGGACGTATTCCTGCTCGGTGGGAATGCCCAGTGATTTGCGGTCCTTGCCCTGCAGGCCGGACAGGTTGCCGCCCTCCTGGGGCATGCGCAGCTGCATGCACTGATAGGCGAGATCCGCGAGCGGGTGGCCGAGGGTGGACAGCTCCCAGTCGAGCACCGCGATCACGCGGGGTTCGGTGGGGTGCCACATCATGTTGTCGAGGCGGTAGTCGCCGTGCACCAGGGACACCTGGCCGTCGTCGGCGGGCTGGTTGTTCTCCAGCCACGCCATCAGATCTTCCATGGCCTGGATGTGGTTGATCTCGGAGGCGCGGTACTGCTTGGACCAGCGGCCCATCTGACGCTCGAAGTAGTTGCCCGGCTTGCCGTAATCGGCGAGGCCCACCGCGTCCACGTCCACGCCGTGCAGCGCCGCCAGCACCCGGTTCATCTCATCGTACATGGCGGTGCGCTGGGCGTTGTCCACTTCCGGAATCGCCGCGTCCCAGAAAATCCGGCCCTGGCAGAATTCCATGATGTAGAACATGGAGCCGACCACGTCGCGGTCCTCGCACAGGTGGTACATGCGCGGCACCGGCACGTCGGTGTTCTGGAGGGCATTCATGACCCGGAATTCCCGGTCCACGGCGTGGGCGGACTTGAGCAGCTTGCCCGGCGGCTGACGGCGCAGCACGTACTCGCCGGAGGCGGCCTTGATGTGGAAGGTGGGGTTGGACTGACCGCCTTCGAATTTATCGGCGGTGATCGGGCCTTTGAAGCCGGCGACGTTCGCTTCCAGATAGGCCGCGAGGCGCTCGGTATCCAGGGTATCCACCTGGGACATGTCTACCTCCTTAAAAATTGACGACGCTCAAAAGCGACAAAGCAGCCATGGCCGTTGGGGCCACCCCCAAAAACCATGGCTGCGCTCGGTCAACTGTTAACTGTTAACTCTTCACCGTTAACTATTAACTGTCTTCACTCGTATTTCTTGGCCAGGTTACGACCCAGCTGCATCATATGCACCTGATCCGGCCCGTCCGCCAGTCGCAGGGTGCGGGCGTAGGCGAAGAAGCCGGCCAGCGGGGTGTCCTGGCTGAGGCCCACGGCGCCGTGGATCTGCATGGCGCGGTCGACCACGTTGAGCGCCATATTGGGCGCCACGATCTTGATCATGGCAATCAGTTCCTTGGCTTCCTTGTTGCCGTAGCGGTCCATGGTGTCGGCCGCCTTCAGGGTCATCAGCCGGGCCTGCTCGATTTCACAGGCGCTCTTGGCGATGTCTTCGCGGCAGGAGCCGTGCTTGATCATCGGCTGGCCGAACACCACGCGCTCGTTGGCGCGCTTGCACATCAGCTCGAGGGCGCGCTGGGCGGCACCGATCAGACGCATGCAGTGGTGAATGCGGCCGGGGCCGAGGCGACCCTGGGCGATTTCAAAGCCGCGGCCCTCGCCGAGGATGATGTTTTCCTTGGGCACGCGCACGTTTTCGAAGATCACTTCGGCGTGGCCTTCCGGCGCGTCCACGGAGCCGAGCACCATCATCGGACGTTTGACGTTAACACCCGGGGTGTTCATCGGCACCAGAATCTGCGACTGCTGCTGGTGGCGGTTGGGGTTGTCCGGGTCGGTCTTGCCCATCACGATCATGATTTCGCAGGATTCGCGCATCGCGCCGCTGATGTAGAACTTGCGGCCGTTGATGACGTAATCGTCGCCGTCACGGGTGATGGAGGTTTCGATGTTGGTGGCGTCGGAGGACGCCACTTCCGGCTCGGTCATCGCGAACGCGGAGCGGATCTTGCCTTCCATCAGCGGCTCGAGCCACTGCTTCTTCTGGGCTTCGTTGCCGTACTTGGCGAGCACTTCCATGTTGCCGGTGTCCGGCGCGGAGCAGTTGAAGCACTCGGAGGCGATGTGGTGGCGGCCCATCTGTTCCGCCAGCGAGGCGTATTCCAGGTTGGTCAGGCCCGGGCTCAGCTCGCCGTGCTCCTTGGGCAGGAACAGGTTCCACAGGCCCTTGGCTTTCGCCTTGGCTTTGAGCTCGTCCAGGATCGGCGGCGTCTTCCAGGGGTTCTGCTCGAGCTGCTCGTGGTAGGTGTGCTCGGCGGGCACCACTTCGTTATCGATGAAGGTGCGTACCTGGTTGATCAGGTCCTGGGTCTTTTCTGAATGTTCGAAATCCATGTTGCTCTCCTCTTGAATAAGCCGGCCTTTGTGATTCGGCCTCTCTGGTCCGTTCTAGCTGTATCTCACTTAGCTATAAGTAATGGCGTCGCCGCGGTCTTCCTGGTCCAGATGCGGAACCTGGTTGAAAATGGAAAGGCGGTACACGTTCTTGTTGAAGAAACCCTGGGTTACCCCGGTGTTGCGAATCTGCAGGTTGAGCTCCACCACGGTGTCGTCGGCGGTGTTGAGCATGTGCCGCATCCACATGGCGATGGCGCCGCCGGAGCTGACCACCAGCACCCGGTCGCGGTCGGCGTACTGTTCCTGGATGTGCGCCATGGCGCCGGCCACCCGGTCGCAGAAACCCTGCCAGCTTTCCGGCAGGTTGCCCTCCAGACGGCCGGCCTGCCAGCGCTGCATGGCTTTCTTCAGCACCCGGTAGAAGGCGGCCATGGAGGCGCCCTCCGGCGGCACTTCCTCGGGGTGGGCGCTCAGGTAGGCGTCGACAATGGAGTGGAAATCGAATTCGTTGAGCCCGGGCTGCAGGTCGGCGGCCAGACTGCTGCCGAGCCCTTCCTGGATGCCCTCGCCGGTTTCCACGTGGCGCACCAGGTCGCCGGTGACCAGCGCGTCGAAGGTCTCGCCACGGGCACGGTAATACTCGCCAAGCCAGCGTGCCTGCTGGTGTCCCAGCTGGGAGAGCTTGTCGTAGTTGGCGGCGCCGAAGGACGCCTGGCCGTGACGGATAAGGTGGAACTGGGCCATGGTGTCGCCTGTGTGAGTTGCAATGAAGACAGCCTAGAACAGCCCGCTTAGTTAGTGAAATTGATATTTTGAATCCTGCCGAATAAATGCGGTGCATAGATCAGCGGTCGCCATGGCGCTTGCTTTGCGAAATGGAATTCCGATATTTTGACTGGCTATTTGGCGAGAGACGGGAGAAGACCATGAGCGCCCTGGCACTGCAAAGCGGCTATGTCCGCGTTACCGAGCACGGCAAATTACTGGAAGTGACCCTGGACCGGGCCGACAAGCTCAACGCCCTGAGCGGCGAAATGTACCGGGATATCAGCCGCGCCGTGGACCACTACCGGGACCGGGACGACCTCACCGCCCTGCTGCTGGACGCCGAGGGCCGCGCCTTCACCGCCGGCAACGACATCGGCGACTTCCTGAACGCGGATCCGGAGTCGCGCAAGGACGGCAAGCAGAGCCCGGCGATGGATCTGGTGCACCGGCTGATCGAGCTGGACAAGCCGGTGATCGCGGCGGTGCACGGCAACGCCACCGGCATCGGCACCACCCTGCTGCTGCACTGCGATCTGGTGATCGCCGCGGACAGCGCCCGTTTCTACACCGCCTTCATCAACCTGGGCCTGGTGCCGGAAGCCGGCTCCAGCCTGATTCTGCCGGCCCTGCTGGGGCGCCAGAACGCCAACCGCTTGCTGCTCGCCGGCGACACCCTGACCGCCGACGAGGCGGAACGCATGGGTCTGGTGGCCTACCGGTGCGGCGACGACGAGCTGCGCGACAAGGCGCTGGAGCTGGGGGCGAAACTGGCCGCCAAGCCGCCGCAGGCGCTGCAGTACACCAAGCAGCTGACCCGCCACGGCGCCGACGCCATTCGCGAGCAGATCAAGAAGGAATCGGTGCTGTTCGCCGAGCGCATGTTCAGCGACGAAACCCGCGCCATCTTCGACAAGTTCCTCAATAAAAAATAGCGGCGATCAGGCGACCAGCCCGCGCAGGGCGACGGTGACGACGCCGTCCACCAGTCGCTCGCGGCTGCCGGGGGCGTCGTCGTAGCGGGGGTGGTACCAGTTGATCACCGAGTTGAGCGCGCCGAGCACCGGCTTGATGGCGATGCGCGGTTCGGTGGCGTCGAGATCGCCCTCGTTGATGCCTTGGTTGAGCACCTTCAAAAACACCTGCTCGTAGCGGCGGCGCCGGTCCTGCAGCTGCATCAGCCGCTGGCGCTGGGCTTCGGTGGTGCTCACCCGCAGGTGCATCTGCACGCCCTCCACCACGGCGCGCTGGTAGTGCTGGGTCTCGATCAGAGTTTCCACGTGACGGTGGGCCATGCCGTGCAGCCGTTCCAGGGCCGGCGCGCGGCGCCGCACTTCCGGGTCCACCGCCTGCACGAGGGCGTCCATGGCGCGCTGGTGGATCTCGAAGAACAGGTCCGACTTGGAATCGAAGTAGTGATAGACCATGCCCTTGGTGGCACCCAGCCGGCGGGCGATGTCGTCGATGCTGGTGGCCTTGAAGCCGTGCTCCATAAAGCAGCGCGCCGAGGCGTCCAGGATGGTGTCCCTGGGGCTGTGCTCCAGGTCGGCGGAAAGGGGGACCATGGTCGGTGCCGCGGAAACAGACATGAAATTATCCTGACGAATTTTCCCGAAAGCACAATAGTGCCATTTATTTCACAGTAGACCATTGACCCTTTTCACCGCCGCGCCGGTCACTGATGACACAACTGCCGCTAACCATGCCGTTTTTGACCCTGGACGCCCCGCAGCCGGGCCAACATACTTCGGTCACACTCAAATAAATGAAAAGCAATTTCATAACAGCTTCCCAAGCGCCCCGCCGCCCCCGGCGGTCGGCCGCCGAGGGAGGCGCTCGAGGAGGAGAGCGATGTCGGATCTCGAACAGTTCCGCGCGGAAACCCGGGCCTGGCTGGAGGCGAACTGCCCCGAGGAAATGCGCCAGCCCCTGAAGAGCCAGGCGGACCACTGCTGGGGCGGCCGTAAATGGCAGTTCCAGTCGGACGCGCAGAAAGTGTGGATGGAGCGCATGGCCGACAAGGGCTGGACCGCGCCGCAGTGGCCCAAGGAATACGGCGGCGGCGGCCTGAGCCCGGAAGAGGCGGAAGTGCTGGCCGAAGAAATGAAGCGCATCAACGCGCGCACGCCGGTGAGCAACTTCGGTTTCTGGATGCTGGGCCCGGCGCTGCTGAAATTCGGCAGCGAGGAACTCAAGCGCCAGCACCTGCCGCCGATCTGCCGGGGCGAGATCCGCTGGTGCCAGGGTTACTCCGAGCCCAACGCCGGCTCCGACCTGGCCAGCCTGCAGACCCGCGCCGAGGACAAAGGCGACCATTTCCTGGTTAACGGCCAGAAAATCTGGACCTCCTACGCGGACAAAGCGGACTGGATTTTCTGTCTGGTGCGCACCGACCCCAATGCCAGCAAGCACAACGGCATCTCCTTCGCGCTGTTCGATATGGAAAGCGAAGGCGTCAGCACCCGCCCGATCGAGCTGATCTCCGGCGAGTCGCCGTTCTGCGAAACCTTCTTCGACGACGTCAAAGTCGGCAAGGACCAGATCGTCGGTGAACTGAACCGTGGCTGGGACGTGGCCAAGTACCTGCTCACCCACGAGCGCAACAACATCGGCGGCGAACCGCCGGGCTTCCTCAAGGGCCGCGCCCTGGGCCCGCTGGCCGCCGAGCACGTGGGCACCGAGCACGGCAAGCTGGCGGACGGCGCCCTGCGCGCCGATATCGCGCGGCTGGAAATCGACCAGATGGCGTTCCAGGCGCTGGTGGGCAAGATCCGCGAAGAAGCGGAAGCCGGCCAGGGCGTGGGCGCCCAGTCCGCGGTGCTTAAGTACTACGGCACCGAGCTCAACAAGCGCCGCTACGAAGTGATGATGGACGCCCTCGGCGCCGAAGGCCTGGAGTGGGAAAGCGAGCGCACCATGGGCGGTCTGTATGCCCGCGAGTGGCTCCGTTCCAAGGGCAATTCCATCGAAGGCGGCACCTCCGAGGTGATGCTGGGGATTGTTTCCAAACGCCTGCTGGGCCTGCCGGACGCATAAGGAGTCGACGCTGATGAAACTTAACGACGAACAACAGATGTTGCAGGATTCCGTGGCGCGGCTGATGGCCGACAAGGGCCCGGTATCCCACCTGCGCGAACTGCGCGACCGTAACGACGAGAAGGGCTACGACGAGCCGCTGTGGCACGCCATGGTGGAGTCCGGCCTGACCGGCATCCTGGTGCCCGAGGAGCACGGCGGCATCGGCTTCGGCCTGGTGGGCGCCGGCCTGGTGGCCCGTGAGATCGGCCGTAACCTGTCGGTGACCCCGTTCCTGTCCACCGCGGTGTTGGGCGCCACCGCGCTGGCCACCGGCGGCAGCGCCGAGCAGCAGCAGAAGTGGCTGCCGGCGATCGCCGAGGGCAGCGTGATCACCGCCCTGGCGGTGGACGACGGCGCCAAGCACCGTCCGGAAGCGATCAAGACCGAAGCCAAGGCGGCCGGTGACGGCGTCACCCTGAGCGGCGGCAAACTGCTGGTGCTGGACGCCCATGTGGCGGACCTGCTGCTGGTGGCGGCCCGCCAGGGCGAGAGCACCGCGCTGTTCCTGGTGGACCCCAAGGCCGAGGGCGTGAGCATCGAGCGCAACCGCATGGTCGACGACCGCAACGCCGCCCGGGTGACCCTGGATAACGTCGCCGCCGAACCGATGGCGGACGGCGCCGCCGCCCTCGCCGCCGCCCTGCGCGCCGGCCGCGCGGTGCTGGCCGCGGAACTGTCCGGCCTGGCCCGGGAAGCGTTCGAGCGCACCCTGCAGTACCTCAAGGAGCGCAAGCAGTTCGGCCGCCTGATCGGCACCTTCCAGGCGCTGCAGCACCGCGCCGCGCTGCTGATGGGCGAAGTGTCCATGAGCGACGCCCTGGCGATGCAGGCGCTGGACGCCTGCGACCGCAACGCCGACGACGCCGAGGTTCAGGTGCTGGCCGCCAAGGCCAAGGCCGCCCGGGTGGCGCTGCTGGCCGGCCAGGAAGCGGTGCAGATGCACGGCGGCATCGGCATGACCGATGAATTCGACATCGGCTTTTTCCTCAAGCGCGCCCGCGCCGGCGGTGAAACGCTGGGCGACGCCAACTACTGCGCGGACCGTTTCGCTGCTCTGCGCGATTACTGAGAGGGAGATTTTATAATGTCCAATAACAAGCTCAGCGTGGACGAACTGAAAGCCAAGGTGGACCAGGATCTGGGCACGTCCCGCTGGTTCCCGGTGACCCAGGAACGCATCGATCAGTTCGCCGACCTCACCGAGGACCCGCAATGGATTCACATCGATCCGGAGCGGGCCGCCAAGGAAACCCCGTTCGGCGGCACCATCGCCCACGGTTTCCTGAGCCTGTCGCTGCTCTCCGCCATGGCCATGGACGTGGTCCCCGGCGTGCAGGGCACGGTGATGGGCATCAACTACGGCTTCGACAAGGTGCGCTTCCTGAACCCGGTGCGCTCCGGCTCCCAGGTGCGCGGCCACTTCAAGCTGGCCGGCGTGGAGCCGCGCGGCGACAATCAGTTGCTGATCCGTTATGCCATTTCGGTGGAAATCGACGGCGTCGACAAGCCGGCCATCGCCTGTGAATGGCTGAGCCTGATTGTTTTGGGATAAAACCAGCTACAAGCTTCAGGCTTCAAGCTGCAAGCGGGCCATGCCTGCTTGTGGCTTGCCGCTTGTAGCTTGTGGCTCTCCAACGGAGAGTTTTTATGAGTATCAATTTCGAAGGCCGGGTGGCGATCGTCACCGGCGCCGCCAACGGCCTGGGTAAATCCCACGCGCTGTCGCTGGCCAAATTGGGCGCCAAGGTGGTGGTCAATGATTTCGGCGGCGCCCGCGACGGCACCGGCGGTTCCAGCGAAGCGGCGGAGAAAGTGGTCGCCGAGATCAAGGCCGCCGGCGGCGAAGCGATCGCCAACGGCGCCGACGTGTCCAGCGAGGAACAGGTCGACGCCATGGTCCAGCAGACCCTGGACCAGTGGGGCCGTATCGACATCCTGGTGAACAACGCCGGCATCCTGCGTGACAAAAGCTTCGCCAAGATGGAGATGTCGGACTGGGACAAAGTGGTGGCGGTGCACCTGACCGGTTCCGCGATCTGCACCCGGGCGGTGTGGCCGGTGATGCGCGAGCAGAAGTACGGCCGCGTGATCATGACCACCTCCACCTCCGGGCTGTACGGCAACTTCGGCCAGGCCAACTACGGCGCCGCCAAAATGGGCGTGGCCGGCCTGATGAATACCCTCTGCCTGGAAGGCGAGAAGTACGACATCAAGGTAAACTGTGTGGCGCCCACCGCGGCCACGCGTATGACCGAAGACCTGATGCCCAAGGAAGTGCTGGCCCTGCTGGAGCCGGAAGCGATCACCCCCGCGGTGTTGTTCCTGGCCAGCGACCAGGCCCCTAACCAGCGTATCGTGCTGGCCGGCGCCGGCTGCTACGCCATGGTGCGGCTGATGGAAAGCGACGGCATTTACCTCAACGAGGAAGAGCGCACGCCGGACGCCATCGCCGCTCAGTTCGAGCAACTGGGCGACATGGGCAACGCCCGCGAGATGAGCAACGGCGGCGAGCACGTCACCAAGATTCTGACCAAGGCCGCGCAGGCCAAAGGCATCAAACTTACTTAAAGAGGTTCATCATGAGAGAAGCAGTCATCGTTTCCACCGCCCGTACTCCCATCGGCAAGGCCTACCGGGGCGCGTTCAACGACACCCAGGCCCAGGCGCTGGGCGGTCACGTGATCAAGCACGCCGTGGAGCGCGCCAAGATCGATCCGGAGAGCATCCAGGACGTGATCATGGGCGCCGCCCTGCAGCAGGGTTCCACCAGCGGCAACGTGGCCCGTCAGGCCGCCCTGCGCGGTGGCCTGCCCACCTCCGTGGCCGGCATGACCATTGACCGTCAGTGCGCGTCCGGCCTGATGGCCATCGCCACCGCCGCCAAGGAAATCGTGGTCGACAATATGGACGTGGCCGTCGCCGGCGGCCTGGAGTCCATCTCCCTGGTGCAGAACGACAAGATGAACACCTTCCGCGCCCGTGATCCGTGGCTCAAGGAGCACCGTCCGGACATCTACATGAGCATGCTGGAAACCGCTGAAGTGGTCGCCGACCGCTACAACGTGTCCCGCGATGCCCAGGACGAGTACGCGTTCCAGTCGCAGATGCGCACCGCCAAGGCTCAGCAGGAAGGCAAGTTCGACGACGAGATCGTGCCCCTGACCACCAACATGAAGGTGATGAACAAAGAGACCAAGGAAATTTCCGACAAGGAAGTGACCCTGGCCAAGGACGAGGGCAACCGCCCCGAGACCACCCTGGAAGGCCTGCAGAGCCTGAAGCCGGTGTTCAAGGACGGCCTCAACATTCAGGAAGGCAAGTTCATCACCGCCGGTAACGCCTCCCAGCTGTCCGACGGCGCCAGCGCCTGCGTGCTGATGGAAGCCAAGGAAGCCGAGCGTCTCGGCCTGCAGCCCCTGGGCGCCTACCGCGGCATGGCCGTGGCCGGCTGTGACCCGGACGAAATGGGCATCGGCCCGGTGTTCGCGGTGCCGAAGCTGCTCAAGCGTTTCGGTCTGACCATCGACGACATCGGCCTGTGGGAACTGAACGAAGCATTCGCCAGCCAGTGCCTGTACAGCCGTGACAAGCTGGGCATCGACCCGGACAAGTACAACGTCAACGGCGGCGCGATCTCCATCGGCCACCCGTACGGCATGTCCGGTGCGCGCATGACCGGTCACGCGCTGATCGAAGGCAAGCGCCGCGGCGTCAAGTACGTGGTGGTGACCATGTGCGTGGGCGGTGGCATCGGTGCCGCCGGGCTGTTCGAAGTATTCTGAACCGCCACCAGGCAGCACGCATAAAAAAGCCCGGCTTCGAGCCGGGCTTTTTTTTATGCGCCTTATTGTGCGAGCCGGCGATCAGCCCTGCTTCGGACGGCGCATCTTGCAGGTGGTGGGCAGGCTCACTTCGTCGCGGCTGATTTCCGCGATCTTGTGGAAGTTGAAATCGGTGCCTTCGGCGCCGTATTCCATATCGTCCTTGAGCACGGAGATGAACAGCGGCAGCTGCATCTGGTGGTCGGACTTGCGCATCACTACTTCACCGGTGGTGGTCTCGATGCTCAGGTCTTCCATCGCGAAGGCGACTTTCACCGGATCGGTGCTGTCCGCTTTCTCGGCGGCGGCGTCGATCATGTCGAGCATGGTGGTCAGACGCAGCCAGTAGTAGTCCCAGCCGGTGTCTTCGTACATGGCGACCTGCTGCTCGGCCATTTCCGGCTTGTCGAAATCACCGTAGTACTCGTTGACCTGGTAGATACGGTCCACGCCGGCTTCGCCGACCTGGGTGACCACGCCGGCCATGGCGCCGTAGTAGGTCAGGAACGGCATATCCAGGCCGTAATCGGCGGCCGCTTTCACCAGCAGAGTGATGTCCTGGCCCCAGTTACCGGTGATCACGGCGTCCGCTTCGGACGACTGAATCTTGGACACGTAGGGGGTGAAGTCCTTCACCTTGGCGAGCGGATGGAAATCCTGGCCGACGATCTCAATGTCCGGACGTTTTTCCTTGAGCATCTTGGTGGCGGCTTCCGCGACCGCGCGGCCGAAGCTGTAGTCCTGATTGATCAGGTAGACTTTCTTGATGTCGTCACGGCCCTCGATCCAGCTGGTCATGGCGTTCATCTTCATGTCCACGTGGGCGTCGAAGCGGAAGTGCCAGAACGAACAGCGCTCGTTGGTGAAGGCCGGGTCCACCGCCGCCATGTTCAGGTAGAGCACCTCGTCACCGGGGTTGCGCTGGTTGTGCTTGTTGACCGCGGCGAGCAGCGCGGAACCCACGGAAGAGCCCATGCCCTGGGTCACGTAGCGGATGCCGTCGTCGATCGCCTTCTGCAGCTGCACCAGGCTCTCTTGCGGATTGACCTTGTTGTCGAGGCCGACGATTTCCAGCTTGTCGCCGTTGATGCCGCCGTTCTCGTTGATTTTCTCGGCATGGAATTTGAGATGATCGAGCGCGGATTGCCCGGCGGCGGCCATCGGACCGGTGAGCGGGTCGATCAGCGCGATGCGAACGGTATCCGCGCTGGCGGTGCCCACCAGCAGGACGGTCGCGGCGACCATCGAAAGCAGGGGTTTCAACATGAAAGCTCTCCTCGTTGTTGTTCTGTAACCGGTATTACCGGCTGTTCGTTGTCATTATTGCCGCGTTAACTGTCGGGCCAGTGTCGGCGGCTGAGTGGTGCTCGGACGTGAAGAACAATTACGCTGTCTTCACTTTTGGTTTTCAGGAAATTTCAGTATGAGCGGACGATGTTTCGACTGTCCAGTCGACATTTGTAACCTCTATAAATATAGGCGCCGCGGCATTTATTAATAATAGTACTAAGGTCGTAATTTTATTATTTTCAACACCGTTGAATGTGCAAAAAAAAGCCCGCCGAAGCGGGCCAGCCCATTGACGATGGAACACAAACAAAATCGAATCAGACTTCCAGCCACTCGCGGCGAATCGCTTCGTCGGCGCGCAGTTCCCGCGGCGTGCCTTCAAACACGATCTGACCGTGGCCCATGACCAGCACGCGGTGGGAAATATCCATGGCGATGGAGAGCTTCTGCTCCACCAGCAGAATGGACACACCGGCTTTGGCGATCTCGGAGATCAGGTCACCGATCTGCTTGACGATCAACGGCGCCAGACCTTCGGTGGGCTCGTCGATCATGATCAGCTCCGGATCCCCCATCAGGGTGCGGCTGATGGTGAGCATCTGCTTTTCACCGCCGGACAGCACGCCCGCCGGGGCGTCCGCGCGCTGCGCCAGGTTGGGGAACATGTCGAGCATCTGCTCGGCGCGCCATTTGCCCGGCTTGCGCGGGTTCTTGACCCCCAGCTCCAGATTCTGGCGCACCGTCAGGGTCGGAAAGATATCCCGGTTCTCGGGCACGTAGCCCAGGCCCAGACGAGAGATTTTATGGTTGGGCAGGCCGGCGATTTCATTGCCGCGGAAGCGGATGGAACCGTGCGGCGGCACTTCCCCCATGATCGATTTCACGGTGGTGGAGCGCCCTACCCCGTTGCGTCCCAACAGCGATACCACCTCGCCTTCCTCGAGCGTGAAATTAACGCCATGAAGGATGTGGCTTTTGCCGTAATACGCGTTCAGATCCCGGACTTCGAGCATCATGCGGCCTCCTCGCCCAGATACGCCTCTTTGACGCGCGGGTCGTTGCGGATTTCTTCCGGTGTACCGGTGGCGACGATCTTGCCGTACACCAGCACCGAAATGCGGTCGGCCAGTTCGAACACCACGCCCATGTCGTGCTCGACGATCATCAGGGTGCGGCCCTGGGCCACCTGACGGATCAGGCTGATCGCCTGGGCGGTTTCGGTGTTGCTCATGCCGGCGGTGGGTTCGTCGAGAATCACCACCTCGGCGCCGCAGGCGATGGTCATGCCGATCTCCAACGCGCGCTGGCTGGCGTAGGGCAAGGCCCCGGCCGGCACATCACGCAGCGCCTGCAGGCCGATCATCTCCAGCACTTCCTCGGCGCGCTCGTTGGCGGCCTTGATCTTGCTGGCCGGACGCCAGAACACATAGCCGGAGCCGGCGGTCTTGAAGCAGGCACAGCGCAGATTCTCGAACACGGAGAGATTGACGAACACGTTACTGACCTGGAAAGACCGGGACAGACCGCGCTGCTGAATCTTCTCCGGCGTCAGGCCGTCAATGCGCTCGCCGTTCAGCCGGATCTCACCGCCACTGGACGGGAAGGCGCCGGAGAGCAGATTGAAGAAGGTGGATTTGCCGGCCCCGTTGGGGCCGATCACGGCGTGTACCTCGCCTTTTTCCACTTCCAGGTCGACCCCGCAGATCACCTCGGCGAGGCCGAAGTTCTTGGTCAGGTTTTTAATAGACAAGGCGCTCATGCGTTGTCCTCCCGAAACTTTTTAGTCACGCGCATTACCGCCACACCGGCAGCGAACATGATCAGTGCCCAGACCCAGCTCATCACGGATTCGGCAACGAAGTTGAGGCCGAAGAACTGGGCGAACTCGTCGTCGCCGTGGCGCCACTGGAACAGCAGCTCGATCAGCAGAACCAGACCCAGGCTGATCAGCACCACCGCCACCGCGCCCGTCAGCCAGCCGGGCAGACGTTTGCCCAGAGTGCCTTCGCGGGCGGCCACGCGGACCTGCTCGATGCCGCCGCCAAGACCGCGCGGGGCGAACATCACGATCGCCAGGAACACCAGACCCACGTAGAGGATCGAGGCTTCGGTGTAATCGCTGAGCATGGAGTTCATCAGCGACACCACGATGGCGCCGACGATGGGGCCGTAGAACACGCCCAGCCCGCCCACGGCGGCCATCAGCAGCGCCAGGCCGGAAGGAATCAGACCGAGCGATTCCGGGGTGATGATCTCGTAGTTGACCGCCGCCATGCCGCCGGCGAGACCGCCGAACGAACCGGAGGCGATAAAGATCATGAAACGGATGTTGCGCGGCGGGTAGCCAATGAACTGCAGACGGTCCGGGTTATCACGCACGGCGTTGGACATACGGCCCAGCGGCGTACGGGTGAAGGCCCACATGGCGAACACTGCCAGGAAGGTCCAGAACGCCATGAACCAGTACACGTCGGTGGCCTGGGCCAGCTCGAGACCGAACCACTGCGGGCCGACCATGCGGTTGCCGTAGATGCCGGCTTCACCGCCGAACACGGACGGGAACATCTGGCCGGCGGCGGCCACCATTTCGCCCAGACCCAGGGTGATCATGGCGAAGGCGGTGCCGGCGCGGCGGCAGAACGGCCAACCGATGACCAGCGCCACCAGGCCGCCGGCGATCATGCCCACCAGCGGCATGCTGACCACCGGGATGTGCGCCCAGAAGCCTTCGCCGGCGTAGGACGCCTCGTCGATGGCGTTCATGGCGTGCATGGCCGCGTAACTGCCGAGGCCGAAGAACACCGCGTGGCCGAAGGACAGCATGCCCCCCTGGCCGAGCAGCATGTTGTAGGACAGGGCGAACACGATGTTCACGGCGATCACGTTCATCAGCGTGAAGGCGGTGCCGCTATCGAGAACGAAGGGCAGAATCAGGAGCACGGCCGCGCTGATCAACCAGGGCGATAGAGCGCGCCAGGAGAAACGATTCTGCCGCGGTGCGACTGCGGTAATGTCGTTCATGGCTCAAGCTCTCCCATCAGGCCACGGGGGCGGAATATCAGGATCAGCACCAGCAGAATAAACGGCGTCATCGGCGCCAGGCTGGCCAGGGTGATCCCGGTCACCTCACCGTAGGGATCCACGTTCATGCCGAAAGCGTTAAGAATGTCGGCGATGGAGGCGTCGATGGCGACGAAGAACGTCTGGATCAGGCCGATCAACAGGGAGGCGTAGAAAGCGCCGATCAGCGACCCCATGCCGCCGACCACCACCACCACGAACACGATCGGGCCCAGCGTCACCGCCATGCCCGGCTCGGTGGCCAGCAGCGGGCCGCCGATCACACCGGCGAGGCCGGCCAGCGCACAACCGAAACCGAACACGCCCATGAACAGACGCGGCACGTTATGGCCCAGGTGGCCGACCATGTTGCCGTGGGTCAGCGCGGCGCGGATCATCATGCCGACACGGGTTTTCTTGAGCAGGAACCAGAGGGCGATAAACATGAACACGGCGATCAGAATCACCACGCCGCGGAAAATCGAATAGTCGGTGCCGAACAGGGTGAACAGCGGCTCGCGCATGTAGTCGGGCTCGCGGTAGGAGACCGCCACGGTACCCCAGATCAACTGCACCAGTTCGTCAATCACATAGGCCAGGCCGAAGGTGAACAGCAGTTCGGCCACGTGGCCGTTTTCGTGGACACGGCGCAGGCCGAATTTTTCCACCATGGCGCCGAGGCCGCCGACCAGAATCGGGGCGAGCAGCAGAGCCGGCCAGAAGCCGATCTCCATGCCCATGGTGTAAGCGAAATAGGCACCCAGCATGTAGAAGCTGGCATGGGCAAAGTTCAACACACCCATCATCGAGAAGATGAGGGTAAGACCACTGGACAGCATGAACAGCAAAAGGCCGTATAAAATACCGTTCAGCGTCGAAAAAATAACAATTTCGAGCATGACGAGGCTCCCGGAACAGCGGCTCGCGCCGCTGTTCCTACTACTTAGTCACTGGAGTTACAGGATGGCGCCGTTTATTTGGGGCGACGCATCCGGCAGGTGGTGGGCAAGCTCACGGCTTCCCGATCGATGCGAGCCACCTTCTTGAAGTTGTAGTCGGTGCCTTCCGCGCCGTACTCCATGTCGTCCTTCATCACGGAGATGAACATCGGCAGCTGGATCTGGTGATCCTCGGCACGCATGACCACTTCACCGGTGGTGGTTTCGAGCTTCATGCCTTCCATCGCTTTGGCGACATCAACCGGATCGGTGCTCTTGGCCTGGTCGGCGGACTTCTTGAGCATGTCGAGCATGGTGCTCAGACGCAGGTAGTAGAAATCCCACTCGGTCTGTTCGTAGAGCTCGGTCTGACGCTTGGCCATTTCCGGATCCTCGAACTCGCCGTAGTACTCGTTGATCTGGTAGATGCGGTCCACGCCCTTGTCGCCCAGCTGGGTGACCACGCCGGAGCTGGCGCCGTAGTAGGTGAAGAACGGGGCTTCCAGACCGAACTCGGCGGCCGCTTTCACCAGCAGGGTGATGTCCTGACCCCAGTTACCGGTGATCACCGCGTCGGCGCCGGAGGACTGGATCTTGGACACGTACGGGGTGAAGTCCTTCACTTTCGCCAGCGGGTGGAAATCGTTACCCACGATCTCGATGTCCGGACGCTTCTCTTTCAGCATTTCCCGGGCCGCTTTGGACACCGCCTGGCCGAAGCTGTAGTCCTGGTTGATCAGGTACACCTTCTTGATGTCTTTGTTATCGGCGATGTAGTCGGTCAGCGCGTTCATCTTCATGTCGGCGTTGGCGTCAAAGCGGAAGTGCCAGTAGGAACAACGCTCGTTGGTGAACGCGGGGTCCACGGCGGCGTAGTTCAGATACAGCACTTCTTCGCCGGGGTTGCGCTGGTTGTGCTTCTCAATGGCGGAGATCAACGCGGAGGCCACGGAAGAACCGTTGCCCTGGGTCACGTAGCGGACGCCGTCATCGATCGCCTTCTGCAGCTGCACCAGGCTTTCCTGCGGGTTCACTTTGTTGTCCAGGCCGACGATTTCCAGGTCCTGGCCGTTCAGGCCGCCATTGGCGTTGATGCGCTTGGCTTCGTACTTGAGGTGTTCGAACGCGGGCTGGCCGGCGGCGGCCATGGGCCCGGTAAGGGGATCGATCAGGGCGAGTTTCACTGTCTCGGCGCTGGCGGTACCTACCAGCAGCAGCGAGGCGGCGAGAAAGGTGAAAATGGGTTTCAACATGACGCTCTCCACGGTTGTTGTTTTTCTGCCGACTGCTCGGCATCTCGCTGTCGTACCCGGCAACATTGTCCGGTACGCAACAATCTTTTTTGTTTACTGTGCTTTTTTATGCATGTTCCCGGCGCCGTTTTTCGGTCCCATCAGCGCTCTTCTGGTGAACTACATACTTGGTAGTATGTGCGCACAAAAATATTTCTGTCCAGCCTGCTCATTTAACTTTTTCCGGTCTTCCGCCGCGTTTAGATAGGTCAACAAAGCTATCCTATGTGCGGCTGAAAGCCACTGAATTCAATGCTTTGAGCATGAACGGAATAAAACCGGCGGACAATCCCCCGGCGCCGTGCCGCCGCTCCACGGCCGCAAAAAAAAGCGCGGCGATGGCCGAATACGCCCCGTACACGGTGATTAACGTCCAAAGCGACGAAACAATTTCACACAGTTTGTGCCACGGCGTGCTCGCTTCATCGCCGGAGCTCTATTAATTCGCACCTTTTGTTTCCCTTTCTCGGAAAATCCAGCGCCCGTTTTCGGGTGTTACTGTTACCTCAAGTAACACCAAAACCGAAGCCACGGTAACGTCGTCTTGACCCCCCTGGTCCCGCCCGGTATGAATTGCACGGCCTTATTTCAAAACAAGCGTTCAAAATAACTATCGCGCTCGGGAGATTTTTAGATGCTGAAAGGGCTGATGATGGAGGCGCCGCTGTCGTTGATCGACGTGCTGGATTACGGCGCCCGCATTCACCGCAAGGCGGAAATCGTATCGGTCACGGTCGAGGGCGGCCTGCACCGCCAGAGCTACGCACGGACCCTGGAGCGGGTGGCGCGGCTGGCCCACGGCCTGGTGGCGCTGGGCGTGAAGCCCGGCGACCGGGTCGCCACCCTGGCCTGGAACGGCTACCGCCACCTGGAGCTGTATTACGCCATCGCCGGTATCGGCGCGGTCTGCCATACCATCAACCCGCGCCTGCCGGCGGACCAGATGGCCTATATCGTCAACCACGCGGACGACAGCCTGCTGTTCTTCGACACCACCTTCGCGCCGCTGGTGTCCGGCCTGCGGGACCAGTTCCCGGAGCACACCCGCTATGTGGCGATGACCGACCGCGCCCACATGCCCGACGGCCAGGACCTGCTCTGCTACGAGGACCTGCTGGACGGCCAGCCGGACCACTACGACTGGCCGGAACTGGACGAAAACACCGCCTGCGCACTGTGCTACACCTCCGGCACCACCGGCGCCCCCAAGGGCGCGCTCTATTCGCACCGCTCCTGCCTGCTGCAGGCGATGTTCACCATGGTGTGCGCCAGCGGCTCCTTCCCGGTGGGCGACCGGGTGCTGCCGGTGGTACCCATGTTCCACGTCAACGCCTGGGGGCTGCCCTATATGGCGCCGCTGGCCGGGGCGTCGCTGATCATGCCGGGCCCGGCGCTGGACGGCGACAGCCTGTTCCGGTTGATGGACGAGGAAAGCGTGGACTCCGCCTGGGGCGTGCCCACGGTGTGGCTCGGCCTGCTCGCGGAAATGAAGCGCCACGGGCGCAAGCCGGGCGCGCTCAAGCGCGTGTCGATCGGCGGCTCGGCGGCGCCGCGCAGCATGGTGCGGGCGTTCGAGCAGGACTATCAGGTGGACGTGATGCAGGGCTGGGGGATGACCGAAATGAACCCCACCGGCACCATGAGCACCCTGACCGAAGGCCAGGCGGAGCTGCCCCTGGAAGAGCGCATCGAACTGAAAACCACCCAGGGCCGACAGCTGTTCGGCGTGCGCATGAAGCTGGTGGACGAGGACGGCAACGAAGTGCCCCAGGACGGCGAGGCGGTGGGCGAGCTGCTGGTCAAGGGCCCCACGGTGATCCGCGCCTACTTCAATAACGACGAGGCGAGCGCCAAGGCGTTCGACAAGGACGGCTGGTTCGCCACCGGCGATATGGCCAAACTGACCCCGGACGGGGTGCTCTACATCGTCGACCGGGCCAAGGACCTGATCAAATCCGGCGGCGAGTGGATCAGCTCCATTGATCTGGAAAACCTGGCCGCCGCTCACCCGGACGTGCAGGAATGCGCGGTGATCGGCGTGCCGCACCCGAAATGGGACGAGCGGCCGTTGCTGATCGTGGTGCCCCACGCCGACGCGGCGCGGGACAAGCAGGCGCTGCTCGACCACATGGCCGGCAGCATCGCCAAATGGCAGCTGCCCGACGACGTGATCTACGTGGACGAGCTGCCGCACACCGCCACCGGCAAGGTGTCCAAGCGCCACCTGCGCGAGGACTACATGGACTACCTGGGGAACGCCCAATGACCGAGATTCGAGAACAGAAAGTGCCGGCCAACGGCCTTAATTTCCATGTGCGCAGCGCCGGTGACCCGGCCGACCCGGCGGTGATCCTGCTGCACGGCTTCCCGGAGTGCGGCTATTCCTGGCGCTATCAGATGCCGTTTCTGGCCGCCAAGGGCTTCCATGTGCTGGCGCCGGATCTGCGCGGCTACGGCTTCAGCGACGCGCCCAAGGCGGTGGACGCCTACCGGCAGGACAAGCTGGTGGCGGATGTGATGGGTATTCTCGATGCGTTCGGCGCCGAGCGCGCCGTGGTGATCGGCCACGACTGGGGCTGCGCCCTGGCCTGGCAGGTGGCGCGCAGCGAGCCGGGCCGGGTGCGCGCGGTGGCCGGCCTGTCGGTGCCCTACCCGGGCCTGGGCCCCAAGGCGCCCACCGAGCAGATGCGCGCCGCCTTCGGCGAGCGTTTCTTCTATCAGCTCTATTTCCAGCAGCCGGAGGTGCCGGAGCAGGAACTGGAAGCGGACGTGCGCGACTTTCTACGCCGCATGTACCACGCCCTGTCCGGCCCCGGCATGCAGGAAAAATTCCGCGCCGAAAAACCGGTCACCGGCCTGCTCGACATTCTGCAGCCGCCCACCGGCGGCCAGCCGGACTGGATGCGGGAATCGGACCTGGACGTGTACGTGGAACGCTTCCAGCACAGCGGCCTGACCGGACCGATCAACTGGTACCGGGCCATGGACGCGTCCTGGCGGCAGCAGAAAGAGGACGGACGCGAACGCATCCATCCGCCGGCGCTGTTCATCGCCGGTAAGGAAGACCCGGTAATCCAGTTCGCCGGCAAGGCGCTGGAGCGCATGCCGACGATGATGGACGATCTGCGCGAGGTGGTGCTGCTCGACGATCTCGGCCACTGGATCCAGATGGAAGCGCCCGAGGCGGTGAACCAGCACCTGGGCGCCTTTCTCGACTCGCTTTAGCGTCCGTTAGTTGATGCGCCGCATTTCGATGCGGCGGTTACGCTCGCGGCCCTCGTCGGTGGCGTTGCTGTCCACCGGACGGGTGTCGCCGTAACCGCGGGCCTGCAGGCGGCCCGGATCAACACCCAGATCGATCAGGAAATCACGCACCGATTCGGCGCGCCGCTCGGACAGGGCCTGGTTGTACTCGTCGGACCCTTTCGAGTCGGTGTGCCCGGCGATCTCCACCTCGTTGTCGGAGTGCGCCAGCAGGCGTTCCGCCACGCCGCGCAGCACGGTCTTGGCGTTGGGCGTGAGGCGCGCGGAATCGAACTCGAAGTTCACCCCGTGCAGCACTTCCGGCGGCCCCATCGGCACCGGCTTGATCACCACGCGCTCGCGTTCGATGACCCGGGTAGTGCCGTAGTCACCGCCGCCGAACAGCGGGAAGGTCAGGCCCACCAGGGCGCGCACGTCACCGAACGGCTCGTTGTGGCTGCCGTCGTCGGAGAAATCCATCACGTAACGCAGCTCCGCGCGCAGGCCCATGGAACCCCAGATTTCGCGGAAGTGCAGACCGGCGCCGGCGTTCAGGTAGCCGTTGGTGTCGGTACCGGCGGTGGAATCGGTGTAGACACCGCCGCCGCCCACCAGCAGATAGGGCGACGGCCCTTCGCGGTACATATAGCGCAGCGCGTCGGCGCCCACGCCGTACTGCCAGTGCTGCCCGGAACCCCGGTTGCGCTGCAGGGAGTTACCGAAACCGTTCCACTCCAGATCCCACTTTTCGCTGATCTGACGGCCCAGGCCGAAGCGGATGCCGGCGCCGTAATCGACGTCGAAGCGGTCCGAATCCTCGATCACATAGACGCCCATGGCGGACGCGTTCCAGCCCTGCGGGTCGGTGCGTTCCTCGGCCAGCGCCGGTGCGCAGGCGACGGCGGCGGCCAGCGCGGCGGCGGCGCGGCCCTTATTGATCACGGATACCATCTTTTCCCTCTTATCCCCGTTGACGGTGAAGCCGATGGCGCAGCAAACCGGCCGCCAGAACCAGCACGGCAAGCAGCCCGGCCAGTGCGCCGGCCAAATCAAGCATGGCAGCGTAGAGCGTTTCACTTTCCTGTTCCAGACGCTGCATGGCGTTGCTTATGGCCATTTTTGTAACCCGTCCGTCGGTCTCGTCCTGCAGAATCGATGCCGGTTGGCGGGACGGATCCACGCGCATGCGCTGCAGTTGCAGCCGCACCGCTTCGATCTGTTCGAACACCAGCGCGCGGGCGTCGTCGTCCTTGATGTCGTCGCGGTGATTGTCCAGCCAGTTGAGGAAGCCGGTCTTGTTGAGCAGGTCGTCGAACAGCTGCGTGACGTCGCCGGCGACCCGGTCGTCCATGCCGGTGGTGTCCAGCGCGCCCAGGTTCACCAGCCAGGCGTCCAGGCGGGGAATGGAGCCGGAACCGCCGGTGCCGTCGGCGCGCCCGGACAGGTTGGTGAGCGCCGCCTTCATGCGCTGCAGGCCCTGGTCGCGGGCGATGCCGCGCAGGGTCTGGATGCCGTCGGCCATCACCGCCAGGGGCGCGCGCAGGTCGGCGAACGAGGCGCTCAGGTTGCTGGCCTGGAAGCGCCCCACCGCCAGGCGGTAGTCGCGCGCCCCGCGTTGCACCTCGTTCATGGCGGCGAGCAGCGCGTTGAGCGCGGGGTCGTCGGTTTCCGGTTTGGGCAGGGTGTCGTCGGCGGCGAACGGCGCGCATTCAGAATCCGCGTTGGGGTCCAGGGGACGCACGGCGGCGGCGTAAAGGTGCTCGCCGTAATCCGCCAGCAGCGTGACCAGCTCTTCCTCGGCGGCCCGCTCCAGCCAGGTGACCGGATCGGTGCCGGCCGGGTAGGCGTTGCGCCAGCCCAGCAAGGCGTCATTGATCGCCAGCTCGGTCTGGTACAGCCGCGACAGGCAATACATCTGCACCCGGTGCACGGCCAGCTCATCCACCGGCTCGGTTTTGAACAGGCGCTCGCGGATATCGGCGTCGAGCTGGCCGCTCTGGTTGGCGAGCCGGTCCACCAGAATCACCGGCACCAGCTCGGCGGCCGGGGTCAGCACCGTGTCGCGGGCCTCCGGGCCGGGGTCCGGCTCCGGTTCCGGCTCCGGCTCGGGGGCCGGATCGCGGGGCTGCTCGGCGATACTATCGCCGTCGTCGCTGCCGGAGGAATTGCAGCCGGAGAGCATCAGCAGGGCACTGAACAGGGCCAGCAGGCCCAGGCGGAAAAAGGATAGAGTCATGGCTTCGCCTTATTTCTGGTACTATGGTACAATTAAAAGACAAAGCATGGTGCCAAAATATTTAGTGCACATCTGTACGTAATCTGTAACCGGTTCGCACCGGCCGGGCACGCTGGGTATCCTTGGCGCTCATTGAGCCGACCGGGAGCCCGCCATCGACACCCTGCAAGCATCCCTGCCCCTGAGCCTGCTGGCGTTCGCCGCCTGCGTGGCGGTGATCGCCACCGCCGGCGTCAGGATCACCGCCGTGGTGGACGAGCTGGCGGACCGCACCCGTGCCGGCGAAGCGCTGGCCGGCGCGGTGTTATTAGGCGCCACCACTTCGCTGTCCGGTAGCGTGCTGTCGGTGACCGCCGCCTGGAAAGGCCATGCCGATCTGGCCCTGAGCAACGCCCTGGGCGGCATCGCGGTGCAGACCGCGTTTCTGGCCGTGGCGGACATCGCCTACCGGCGCGCCAACCTGGAACACGCCGCCGCCTCCGCCGCCAACCTGATGCAGGGCGCCCTGCTGATCACGCTGATGGCGATCATTCTGGTGGGCGCCTTCTCGCCGGCGGTGACGGTGTTCGGCATCCACCCGGCCACGCCGGCGCTGCTGGCGATCTATATGTACGGCCTGCATCTGGTGCAGCGGGTGCGCGACGAACCCATGTGGCGGCCGGCCCGCACCCGGGAGACCCGCGAGGACGTCCCCGAGGAGGACAATCTGCGCCTGTCGCTGACCCGGCTGCTGCTGGTGTTCGTGGGCCTGGCCGCCCTGCTCGGCCTGTCCGGCTTCGTGCTGGAAGCCGCCGCCAGCGGCGTCGCCCGGCACACCGGCCTGCAGCAGACCACGGTGGGCCTGCTGCTCACCGCCACCGCCACCTCGCTGCCGGAGCTGGTCACCTCGGTGGCGGCGGTGCGGCGCGGCGCCCTGACCCTAGCGGTGGGCGGCATCATCGGCGGCAACGCCTTCGACACCCTCTTCACCGCCGCCTCGGATATCGCCTACCGGGAGGGCTCCATCTATAAGCAGATGGACGACGGCCTGCTGCTGTGGGTGTCGTTGTCGATCCTGATGACCGGCTTCCTGCTGATGGGCCTGATACGCCGTGAGCAGCACGGCCCCGGCGGCATCGGCTTCGAGAGCCTGGCGGTTCTGCTGCTTTACGGCCTGGGGATCGCCTTGGTGCTGGGTGGCTGAGGCCGACAGCCGTTATAGTGTGATTCTTACTTCCCACCAGGAGAGCCCCTTTGGCGCACGACGATCAGGATTCGAGGGATAACCACCAGGACGACACGCCCTGGGAAGAAGCCGTCAAACGGGAGCGCGACGAGGCCCGCGACGACAACGGGGACGAGGACGAAGAAAGCCACGACGAACAGGACCGGCGCCGGGAAGCCGCCCTGCCCTCCAAGGCGGCGGCGGTCCACGAGCGGCTGCGCATCAGCGGCGAGAAAGAGCTGGAGCGCGACGCCATGGCGCTGCTGTGGTCGGCGATCGCCGCCGGCATTTCCATGAGCGCCTCAATGGTGGCGCGCGGCCTGCTGCACGCCCATGTGCCGGAAAGCGACGCCGGCTTTCTGATCGAAAGCATGGGCTACACCCTGGGCTTTCTGATCGTGATCCTGGCCCGCCAGCAGCTGTTCACCGAAAACACCGTGACCGCCGTGCTGCCGTTCATGAGCCACCCCACACGGGGCAACCTGGGCAGCCTGATGCGGCTGTGGGGCGTGGTGTTGGCGGGCAACGTGCTGGGCGCCGGCATCGCCGCCTTCACCTTCCTGCATCTGCCGATGTTCTCGCCGGAAGTGAACGACGCCTTCGTGGCGATCGGCGAAAAAGTGATGGAGAACGACCCCTTCTCGATGTTTTCCAAGAGCATCGTCGCCGGCTGGATGATCGCCACCATGGTGTGGGTGATGCCGTCCGCGGACCAGGCCAAGGCCTGGGTGATTCTGATCATGACCTATGTGGTGGCGATCGGTGAGTTCCCGCACATCATCGTCGGCGCCAGCGAGATTCTGTATCTGGTGTTCGACGGCAAGGTGAGCTGGGGCGACTTCTTCCTGCGCTTCGGCCTGCCCACCCTGGCGGGTAACATTATCGGCGGCACCTTTATTTTCGCGCTGATCAGCCACGCCCAGATCCGCAACGACATGGATGTGCAGCGCGAGGGGCGCCGTGGGGCCTGGGGGTTTAATCGGAAGAAGTGATTGTAGGAGCTTACCTTGTGGGAGCGGGCCCTGATGGGGGGCGCGCTTCGCGCGCCCGTGAGGGAGGGATTGATTCGCCGGCTTCGCCGTCTCACCCCTTCGGGGCGTCGCCGCTTGCGGCGACGTCCCTCGCGGCGCTTTGCGCCGCTCGGTCGAACGGAGGGTTCGAATCTGATCCTCCCTGACCGCAAATAAAAAAGGGGTCCCGTTCGGGACCCCTTTTTTATTTGGCGGTGAGGGAGGGATTCGAACCCTCGATACGCGTAAACGTATACACGCTTTCCAGGCGTGCTCCTTCAGCCACTCGGACACCTCACCAAAACTGATTGTCACTACCAGCTGGCCGCGCTCTGGTAGTCGCACGCGAGCGTGCTCGTTACTCGGGCTCACGCCCTCGCCCCTTCGGGGCCGTCACCGCTACGCGGCGACGTTCGCTTGCCTTCGGCAAGGCGTCAGCCACTCGGACACCTCACCAAAACTGATTGTCACTACCAGCTGGCCGCGCTCTGGTAGTCGCACGCGAGCGTGCTCGTTACTCGGGCTCACGCCCTCGCCCCTTCGGGGCCGTCACCGCTACGC
>Ga0310343_10000008_pt1 | contig 124031 bp, 109 predicted proteins | sample HC15DNA2025_MG_FD_203519 | JGI IMG/M metagenome (GOLD analysis project Ga0310343, IMG submission 203519) | Marine microbial communities from station ALOHA, North Pacific Subtropical Gyre - HC15-DNA-20-25_MG | ecosystem: Environmental > Aquatic > Marine > Oceanic | place: Pacific Ocean: North...
CCACCGCCACGGCGTCACCGGGTTTCACCCGCACCTCGGCCACGGTGCCGGCGCGGGGCGCGGCCACGTCGGTTTCCATTTTCATCGCTTCCAGCACCAGCACCCGTTCGCCCTCTTCCACCCGCTGGCCGGGTTTGACCAGCACTTCGAAGATGTTGCCGGCCAGCGGCGCCGGCACCGGCTCGCCGTCGCCGGCGGGGGCCGCCGGTGCCGTGCCGGAGGGTGCCGGGGCGCCGCCGTCCAGGGGTTTGATGCCGTCGATGTCGCCGCCGTCACTGACGGTGACGGTGTAGCGCTGGCCTTCCACGGTGACCGTGTAGACGCCCTCTTCCTGGCCGTCGTCGCCCTCGGAGGGCGCCGGCTCGAAGGCGTCCGGGTTGCCCCGGTTGGCGAGAAACTTGAGCCCGATCTGCGGAAACAGCGCGTAGGTGAGCACGTCGTCCAGGCGGCGCTCGCCGGAAGCCAGCTCGATGCCCTCCTCGGTGGCCTGCTGTTCCAGCTCGCGACCCAGGGCGTCCAGTTCGTTGTCGAGCCGGTCCGCCGGGCGGCAGGTGAGCGGTTGATCGCCTTCCAGGGCGCGCTCGCGCAGCGCCTCGTCGAAGGGCGCCGGCGCTTCGCCGTATTCACCGCGCAGGATGCCGCGGGTTTCCTTGCTGAGCGCCTTGTAGCGTTCGCCGGCCATCACGTTCATCACCGCCTGGGTGCCGACGATCTGCGAGGTGGGCGTGACCAGGGGAATGTAGCCCAGGTCCTTGCGCACCCGGGGAATCTCTTCGAGCACCGCGTCGAAGCGATCCAAAGCGTTTTGTTCGCGCAGCTGGCTTTCCATGTTGGTGAGCATGCCGCCGGGCACCTGCGCCACCAGAATGCGCGAGTCCACGCCGCGCAGGCTGCCTTCGAAGCGCCGGTACTTGAGCCGCACCTCGCGGAAGTAAGCGGCGATTTCCTCCAGGGCGCGAATATCCAGGCCGGTGTCGCGGTCGGTGCCTTCCAGCATCGCCACCACGGTTTCGGTGGGGCTGTGGCCGTAGGTCATCGACATGGAGGAGATCGCGGTGTCGACGTTGTCGATGCCGGCCTCCGCCGCCTTCAGGGCGGTGGCGGTGGACAGGCCGGTGGTGGCGTGGCACTGCATGTGCACCGGAATATCCAGCGCCTGCTTAAGACGGCTGACCAGCTCGAACGCGGTGTAGGGCGTGAGCAGGCCGGCCATGTCCTTGATCGCCACGGAGTCGGCGCCCATGTCCTCGATGCGTTTGCCCTGCTCCACCCAGACGTCGAGGGTGTGCACCGGGCTCACCGTGTAGGCGATGGTGCCCTGGGCGTGCTTGCCCTGTTTGACCACCGCCGCCACCGCGCGCTCGATGTTGCGCATGTCGTTCATGGCGTCGAACACGCGGAACACGTCCACGCCGCTTTCCGCCGCCCGTTCCACGAAGGCGTCGACCACGTCGTCGGCGTAATGGCGGTAGCCGAGCAGGTTCTGCCCGCGCAGCAGCATTTGCTGGGGCGTGTTGGGCATCGCCTTCTTGAGCTCGCGGATGCGCTCCCAGGGGTCCTCGCCCAGGTAGCGGATGCAGGCGTCGAAGGTGGCGCCGCCCCAGGATTCCAGTGACCAGAAACCGATGCGGTCGAGTTTCTCCGCGATCGGCAGCATGTCGTCCAGGCGCAGGCGGGTGGCAAGCAGGGACTGGTGGGCGTCGCGCAGCACCACGTCGGTGATGCCGAGAGGCGTTTTTGTCGTCATGGGAAGATTCCGATCAGCGTTGGGCGCGGTGTTGCCGGATGGCGTCCTGGATGGCCGCCCGAATGTGTGGAGAAACCCGGGGTGCGGGTTCCGGGGCCGGCGCGGTGGCGGGCTTGCCGCCGGTGGTTTCGGGGGCGAAGCGCTGAACCAGGGCCGAGAGGCCGGTCATCACCGCCACCAGAATCAGAAGAAAGGCGAGTACCACGCCCATGCCCAGCACCATGAGCTGTACGCCCTGGGCCAATAGATCGTTCATGCTCCGCTCCCGGGTAGGTTCAAGCGTGGGCTGTTTTGCTGGGGATCCGCCGCCTTTTGGGCGGGGTTCCGGCGCCCTGATTCGGCGCAATGTATCGGGATTGTCGACAACAGGCAAGGTAATGGGGGACTGGGGTGGTTGATTTTGGGGAGTTTGGTGGGGGGATAGGGGTGGATTGTTGACATTTTTTTGGTGGGAGGGGTTGGGGGGGGGGTTGGTGTGGGGGCGGCTTTGTAGAGGGGCGCCTGGCTTTGCTTCGCTTGCCTGGCTTGGGGGGTGGGTTTCGGGGCGGGGAGCTGGGGATTGGGAAAGAAAGGGGGGAGAGACTTGTGGGAGCGGGCCTTGCCCGCGAAAGGGTGGCGTTGGCCACCCGGCGGGATGCCAGAGGCGTGGATCTGGAGGACGCTGATGGGGGGAGGATTGATTCGTCCGGCTTTGCCGGACTCACCCCTTCGGGGCGTCGCCGCTTTGCGGCGACGTCCTGCGCCGGCTTTTGGCCGGCTTGTCGAACCCGGGGGGTTCTCTAAATACTTCCCCGGTATGGCATACAAACAAAAAGGGCCCCGCTCAATTGAGCGGGGCCCTTTTTGTTTGTATGGCGCACCGGGGAGGATTCGAACCCCCGACCTCCTGGTTCGTAGCCAGATGCTCTATCCAACTGAGCTACCGGTGCGGGACCTTGCGGCGTTGGCCGTCAAGAGGCGCGCATTATTCCCAATGCCCCCCGGGGAGTCAAGCCGGGGGCGGTGATTTCTTGCGCAAACGGACCACGGCGGCGATTTATTCTTCGCCGGCTTCCATTTGTTTTTGCAGATAATTTTCCAGGCCCACCTTGTCGATCAGGCTGAGTTGGGTTTCCAGCCAGTCGATGTGCTCTTCCTCGGAGGCGAGGATTTCGCGGAACAGGTCGCGGGTGACGTAATCGCGGACGGATTCGCAGTATTCGATGCCGTCGCGCAGGTCGGGCACCGCCATTTGCTCAAGCTTGAGGTCGCAGTTGAGCATTTCCTTGGTGTTTTCGCCGATCATCAGTTTGCCCAGGTCCTGCAGGTTGGGCAGGCCTTCGAGGAACAGAATACGCTCGACCAGCATGTCGGCGTGTTTCATTTCATCGATGGACTCGTGGTATTCGTGCTCGTACAGGGCCTGGAAGCCCCAGTCCTTGTACATCTTGGCGTGCAGGAAATACTGGTTGATCGCCACCAGCTCGTTGCCGAGTGCGCGGTTGAGGAATTCGATGACTTTCTGGTCGCCTTTCATGTGCGTTCTCCGTGCCGGCGGGGTAATGGCGACTATTGTTCAGCAAGACGGGGGCACGGACAAGGTTTACCCGGAAAAAAATCGAGTAAATACAAGTAGTTATACTAATGAGAATCAGTCTTCAAAAGCCGGAAGAGGGGCCGGCGTCCCTGCTCCCTGGCTGGGCTAGGGCCTGGCTGGGAGGCTGATGGACTGCTCTCGCGCGGGGCGGCCCTCAGGCGGTCTGAGGCCAGTACTGGACTGGTTCGCCCCGGTTTGCCGAGATTGAAGAGACCGCCGGCATGGCGTTACGGGTATCACGCAATACCTGACGGGCGTGCCGTGCACATTTAGCACACTGACTGCCAACCCCAAGTTCCCGACGAAGATCGCGCAGGCTGTCGCAACCGCTTTCGGCTGCTTCCCGTATCTGACCGTCAGTGATGCCGTTACACAAACAAACGTACATGGCTACGTCCACTCCTCAAACTCGGGAGCAGAATAACTCTAATGCGAATTGTTATCAATAGCTTTCTTGGCCAGGGCGCCACCCCTGCCCGGCGGCAGGCCCAGGGCGGTTTTTTTTGGGGGATGGGGGGGGCCGAAACGACAACGCCCCCGGCGGGCCGGGGGCGTTGTGTCGAACGGGCGGACGGTCCGGTCAGCTGCTCTTGGCCGGGGTCTTCTTGGCCGCCGCTTTCTTGCGCGGTGCTTTGCGCGCCGGGGTCTTGCGGGTGGCGGTCTTCTTCACCGCGGTCTTGCGGGTCGCGGTTTTCTTGGCCGCCGGACGCTTGCTGGCGCTTTTCTTCGCCGGGGTGCGCTTGGCCGCCTTCTTGGCGGTGGCGCGCTTGGCGGTGGTTTTGCGCGCGGTGGATGTCTTGCCGGTGGCTTTGCGGGCGGCGCGCTTGGCCTTCTGCTCCGCTTTCTTCTGAGCCACCTTGGCTTTCTTCGCCAGCTTGCGCTCGTACTCGCGCATCTTGGTGGTCAGGTTACGCTGGGCGGTGCGCAGCTTTTTGTTTTCCCGCGTGACCACTTTCTTGGCGGCCTGGATTTCGGCGCGAATCAGTTTGCTCTCGCCGCGCAGGTCCTGAAGTTTGAGACGCTGGGTGTTCATGCGACCGCGGGCGGTTTCCACGGCGCGTTTGGCGGCGGCGGTGGCATTGCCTTTGGCCTTATCCCGCTTGGCGGCCAGATCCGCGCGCAACTTGCTGAGTTTGTCGTTTTCCGTTTCGATCTTTTTCTTCTGGCGGTCCAGCTTGGTGCTGGCCTGGTCGACTTTCTTCTGTGCCTGGGCCACCGCCTTTTCCTGAAGTTTGGACTTGGACTCGGCGTTGGTTACCGACTTCGGCAGAGCCGGAGCCTTATTGGCGGTGGTTTTGGTGGTGGTGGTCTTCTTGCGTGCGGCGGTCTTGCGAGCCGCGGTTTTTTTCTGAGCGCTACTTTTTTTTGCTGCTCTGGCCATGATCGATCTCCTAATCTATGACGTCATTTTTCTGCGACAGTCGGAAAGTAGCATAAAAAAAAATCACTTGGTACATTATTTGACCAAGAGTTTGTAGGAATCAGTAAAAAAATAAAAAGCGGTTTTTTTTGGGGAGAGGGGCGCGGAGAAAAAATAAAACGGGGCAGCGTTCGGCTGCCCCGTGTCGGTCACTCGTCACCGCGTTTCATAAATGCGCGCGGACCACCGCTTCCAGGGCGTCGATGTGTGACGGTTCCGCGTTCAGCGCGGGGATATAGGCAAACGATTCGCCGCCGGCGTGCAGGAACACTTCGCGGTTTTCACCGTCGATTTCTTCCAGGGTTTCCAGGCAGTCGGCGGAGAAACCGGGGCACACCACCTGTACCGAACGCACGCCTTCCTTACCCCACTTTTCCAGGGTTTTATCGGTGTAGGGGTTGAGCCACTCCTGGGGGCCGAAGCGGGATTGAAAGGTCACCATCCATTGTTCGGCGCGCAAACCCAGGCGCTCGGCGATCAACGCGGCGGAGTGGTGGCAGCGCTCACCGTAGTGGTCGCCTTTGTCCTGGTAGGACACCGGAATGCCGTGGAATGAAAACAGCAGCTTTTCCGCCGCGCCGTGTTGTTCGCGAAAACGCCGGATACTGTCGGCCACCGCGTCCAGCCAGGCGGGGTTTTGCCAGTAGTCCTTAACCAGTGTCAGCCCGGGCACTTCCCGGCGGGTGCGCACCCAGCGCGCCAGGGCGTCCGCCACCGCGCCGTTGGTGGAGCCGGAATACTGCGGGTAGAGCGGCAGGATCAACAGGTGGTCGTGGCCCTGGTCCGCCAGCTCATCCAGCACGGCTTCAAAACCGGGGCTGCCGTAGCTCATGGCGTAACGCACGGTGCAGTCGAAACGGCCGGCCAGCGCTTCGGCCTGCTGCTGGGCCACCAGCCGGATCGGAGAGTCCTGCTGCCAGATGGAGGCGTAGAGTTTCGCCACCCGGCGCGGCCGCAGCGGCAGGATGATCAGCCGCAGCACCCAGAACCAGATCAGGCGCGGCGCTTCCACCACCCTGGGGTCGGACAGGAACTGCTTCAGATAACGGCGCACCGCCGCCGTGGTGGGCGCGTCTGGGGTGCCCAGATTGACCAGGACCACCGCCGGTTTCGTCACGGACATAACAAGCCTTCTCCTGAGTAAGCGCGGGGGCGCATCACAACCAATGGAGGGTGAATGATAGGTGAGACAGAGGACGTGAGCACGCTATCGGGGTGATAGGAGGGGGGAGATGCGAGGGCCCGCTGCCGCGGGCCCCTGGAGAGTTCAGCCTTTGAGTTTTTCCATGATGCGCTGACGGATGTCGTCGACGCCGCCGACGCCGGCCACGCGCACGTAGGTGGGCGCGTTCTGTTCGCCGTTCTGGGCCAGCTCCTGGTAGAAGTTCACCAGCGGGCGGGTCTGCTCCTGGTACACCTCAAGGCGCTTGCGCACGGTGGCTTCCTTGTCGTCGTCGCGCTGGACCAGCTCGTCGCCGGTCTCGTCGTCCTTGCCGGCTTCCTTGGGCGGGTTGTGCTTGATGTGGTAGACCCGGCCGGAAGCGGGGTGTACGCGGCGGCCGCTGAGACGCTCGATGATTTCTTCGTCATCCACATCAATCTCAACCACGAAATCGATATTCACGCCCTCTTCCACCAGCGCCTGGGCCTGGGGGATGGTGCGCGGGAAGCCGTCGAACAGGAAGCCGTTCTTGCAGTCGTCCTCGGTGATGCGCTCTTTGACCAGGCCGAGAATGATGTCGTCGGATACCAGACCGCCGGCATCCATCACTTTCTTGGCTTCCAGGCCCAGAGGGGTGCCCGCTTTCACCGCGGCACGCAGCATATCGCCGGTGGAGATCTGGGGAATGGAAAATTCTTCCTTGATGAACTGCGCCTGAGTGCCCTTACCCGCACCGGGCGCGCCAAGCAGGATGACACGCATAGGATTCTCCGTTTTGCCGCGAATGGAAGGGGCGTCAGGAGCTCCCCTCGCCCGAAGGGGGGGAACTTTACCGTGCGGGTCCCCCGGGTACAAGGGCGACCTTGGTATCGCGGACGCCCGTGGCGGCGCGCCTAGCGGCGAATCGTCAGACTCGCCGCCGGCCGCCGGCTCAGATCCAGAGCGGTGGGCGCGGCGTTCAGGTTGGCCTGGTCCACGCTGGAGCCGGGCGCCGGCGTGTAGCGCGCGGCCACGCGCAGCTGGTCGAGCTCGGCGGGATAGGCCTGCAGCCAGTCGCCGGGGCGCAGGGTCACCTGGATAGGGAACGATTCCGCCAGCACCCGGCGCGCGGCCAGCGGCTGGCCGCCGCTCTCCCCGGCCCGGCGCAGGAACACGAACAGGGTGCCGCCCTCGGGCACGTCGTCGGCCTGCACGGTGACGGTGAGCCCTTGCAGCTGCTCGCTGCGCTCACGCTGCTGCTCCGCCTGGGCCAGGCCGCGGCGGATCAGATCGCCGGCTTCGCCGTCGCCGTGACGGGCCAGCAGCGCGCGCCAGGACCGCGCCGCCAGATCAAAACGGCGGGCCTCGTTGGCGGCCATTGCCTGCAGCATCAGCGCGCCGTCGTGCCGGGGGTTGTCCGCCAGCACCCGGGCGATTTCCGCCTGGGCCTCGTCGGTGAGGCGGCCGTCGGCCTGGGCGATCAGCCCGCGCGCCAGCAGCAGGCGCGCGGCGTGGTCGTCCGGGTCCATCTCCAGCGCCCGGCGGGCGGCTTCCTGGGCCTGGGCCGGCGCGCCCAACTGGTCGTAGAGCAGGCCCAGGGTGTACCAGCCGGTGAGGCTGGGCTCGCGCACCAGCCGCGACTGCAGCACCCGCGTGAGCGCGGCGGCGGAGATGTCCTGGTCCTGCTCACCGGGGGCTTCGCCGGCGATCACGCGCTCGGCCACCGGGTCGTAGCGGCGCTGGTCGGCCAGCCAGTCCAGGGTGTTGCGGTCCAGCCCGATGGTCAGATAGCCGAGGCCGGCCACCGCCACCACCAACAGGGGGATCGCCAGGCCGGTGATCGACAGGGGCGCGCCGGCGGCGCGGCTTTCCCGGCGCCACAATAAAAAGCACACCAGCAGCGCCGCCAGCAACACCACTATCAGCACAATGAACGGACTCATTGATCGTCTTCCTCCGCTTCGCGGCTGGCGCGGCGCACCAGCAGTACGATACCCACGCCGCCCAGCAGCAACAGGGTCAGGGGCCCCACCCAGAGAATCGCGGTGCGGGGGTTGAACGGCGGCCGGTAGCTGACGAAATCCCCGTAGCGGTCGACGAAGAAGGTGACGATCTCTTCATCGCTGTGCCCTTCGCGGATCATCCGCGCCACCCGCTCGCGCATGTCCTGGGAAATCTCCGCGTCGGAATCGGCGATGCTCTGGTTCTGGCACTTGGGGCAGCGCAGCTCCTCGGTGAGACGGTGAAAACGGTCCTGCTGGGCGTCGCTGTCGAACTGGTAAATGTCGATGGCGGCCCAGGACGGCGCGGCCGCCAGGGCGAGCAACAGAATGGCAAGACGGATCACGGCGCCACCCCCGGGGCCTCACCGGCCTGCTGCAGCACCGGCGCGAACTTGTCGTCCCAGACGCGCTGGTTCATTTCACCCACGTGGCGCAGCACGATCTCGCCGCGCGGGTTGATCAGAAAGGTTTCCGGCGCGCCGTAGACGCCCAGGTCGAGACCCAGCTGGCCGTCGGCGTCGACGATCACTTCGCGGAACGGGTTGCCGTATTCGGCCAGATAGTCGCGGGCCTTGGCGTCCTCGTCTTTATAGTCGAGGCCGACGATGGGAATGCCGCTGCGCGCCAGCTCCAGCAAATAGGGATGCTCGACGTAGCAGGTCGGGCACCAGGTGCCCCACACGTTCAACAATTGCCAGCGGCCGGTGAGCAGCTCCTCGGTGAGGGTGCGGTCGTTAAGGAGCGACGGCCGGGAAAATTCCGGCACCGGCTTGCCGGCCAGCGCCGAGGGCAGCTCTTCCGGGTTGCGGCCCAGGCCGCTGGCGAGCAGCACCGCCAGGGCGACGAACGCCACCAGCGGCAGGAAAACCCAGGGGTTGGTGCCTTTACTCATAAACCACCTCGCCGTCGGCGTCCGCTTTGCTGCGCGTCATCTTTTTCCGGTAACGGGCGTCGGTGAGCGCCAGCGCGCCGCCCAGGGCCATGATCAGCGCCCCCAGCCAGATCCAGCGGATCATCGGCTTGTGATAAATGCGCACCGCCCAGGCGTCGCCGCCCAGGGGCTCGCCCAGCGCCACGTAGAGATCGCGCATCAGGCCGGCGTCGATGGCCGCTTCGGTCATCACCTGGCCGCTGGCGCGGTAGGTGCGTTTTTCCGGGTTCATTTCCGCGATCGGCTCGCCGTCGCGGGTGACCAGGAAATGGCCCTTGCGGGAATCAAAGTTGGGGCCGGCGTATTCGCTGAGGGTGTCGAACTCGAAGCGGTAAGCGCCCACTTCGGCCACGTCGCCCGGCGCCATGCGCACGTCACGCTCCACTTCGTGGAAACTGACCACGGTGACGCCGGCCACCAGCACCGCCATGCCGGAATGGGCCAGCACCATGCCGTAGTAGCCGCGGCCGAGTTTGCCCAGCCCGCCCAGGAAGCCCCGGTTGTAGGCCAGCGCGCGGCGCACCAGATCGTCGATGTGGGCGAACACCAGGAACAGGGCCAGGATCAGCGCCAGGGTGCCCACCCAGGGCGTGTCGCCGGGCAGGCGCGCGCCCAGGTAGCCGCCGATCAGCGCCGCCGGCGCCAGCATCAGCATGCGCCGCAGCAACGGCGAGCTGTCCTGGCGCTTCCAGTTGCTGAGCATGCCGGGCACCAGAATCGCCATCAGCACCAGGGTCAGCGGCACGAAGAAGCTGTTGAAGTAGGCGGCGCGGATCGACACCTTGATGTCCAGCGCCTCGCCCAGCAACGGATACAGGGTGCCCATCAACACCGCGAAGGTGGCGGTGAGCAGCAGCAGGTTGTTGCCCAGCAGGAAGGCCTCCCGGGAGAGCGGCTTGAAGCCGCCCTTGCCCTTGAGGCGCCCGGCGCGCAGCGCGAACAGGGTGAGCGCGCCGCCGGCCACCACCACCAGGAAGCCGAGAATAAAGGCGCCCCGGCTGGGGTCGTTGGCGAAGGCGTGCACCGAGGTGAGCACGCCGGAGCGCACCAGGAAGGTGCCCAGCAGGCTCATGGAAAAGGTGACGATAGCCAGCAGCACGGTCCAGGCGCGGAACAGGTTGCGTTTTTCACTCACCGCCAGGGAGTGAATCAGCGCGGTGCCGGCCAGCCACGGCAGCAGGGAGGCGTTTTCCACCGGGTCCCAGAACCACCAGCCGCCCCAGCCCAGTTCGTAGTAGGCCCACCAGGAGCCCAGGGCGATACCGACGGTGAGAAAGCTCCAGGCAACGGTGGTCCAGGGGCGCGCCCAGCGGGCCCAGGCCGGGTCCAGATTGCCGGCCAGCAGGCCGGCCACGGCGAACGCGAACGCCACCGAGAAGCCCACGTAACCCATATAAAGCATGGGCGGGTGGATGATCAGGCCCGGGTCCTGCAGCAGCGGGTTAAGGTCGGCACCGTCGATCGGGAACCAGGGCAGCGAGCGGTCGAACGGGTTGGAGGTGAACAGCATGAAGGCGTGGAAACCCACCGCGATCATGCCCATCACCGACAGCACCCGCACCACCATGGGCAGCGGCACCTTGCGGCTGAACAGGCCGACCAGGGCGGTCCAGCCGCCCAGCATCCAGCCCCACAGCAACAGGGAGCCCTCGTGGCCGCCCCAGATCGCCGACAGCCGGTAGCCCAGCGGCAATTGCGAGTTGCTGTGGTTGGCCACATAGGTGACCGTGAAATCATTGATGTAGAAGCTGTAGCCCAGGCAGATCATCGCCACCGTGAGCGCCAGCCACTGCAGCCAGGCCAAAGGCCGGGCGTAGCGCTGCCAGGATTCCACCCGGCGATACACGCCGATCAGTGGGAATACCGCCAACACCAGGGCCGCCGCTATGGCCACCCACAGGGAGAGATGTCCGAGTTCCGCCGCCACCTTATTCCTCCGGCTGAGTGTGCGCGCGCATCATCGGCAGATGCGGCCCGCTTTGCAAGCCCACCGGCGCGCCGCCCCTGGCGTCCCGCGGGCATGGACATATTTTGAGACGCTTAGCGGTCGTGCCCGACGACGCCGCTCTGCTACTATGTGGCTATCATCAGGGTCGACACTGTGTTTAAAGCGTCGCCATTTTGCAGTCAAAAGGTCATCTTGCATCCATACACTATCACCGGCGGGTTGGAACGAATCGGGCTCGATCCGTTCCATACTGAGTGAAAACAATGGATGTTCGGCACCAGCCCGGCCTGTGTGGAGTAACCAGTTTGAGCACAAATAACGTGAACAGCGCGAACCCGGATCAAAAATCCGCTTATTCCTACGACGACCTGCTGGCCTGTGCCCACGGTCAGTTGTTCGGCCCCGGCAACGCTCGCCTGCCCCTGCCCGGCATGCTGATGCTCGACCGCATCAGCCACATCGCCGACCAGGGCGGCGAATACGGCAAGGGCGAAATCATCGCGGAGCTGGATATCCACCCGGACCTGTGGTTCTTCGACTGTCACTTCGAGACCGACCCGGTGATGCCGGGCTGTCTGGGCCTGGATGCCACCTGGCAGCTGCTGGGCTTCTTCCTCGGCTGGCTGGGCAACCCCGGCCGGGGCCGTGCCCTGGGCGTGGGCCAGGTGAAATTTTCCGGGCAGGTGCTGCCCACCGCCAAGAAATTGACCTATCGGATTAACGTGAAACGGGTGATCGCCCGCAAACTCACTCTCGGCATCGCCGACGCCGTGGTTTCGGTGGACGGCGAGGACATCTACGAGGCCAAAGACCTGAGGGTCGGCCTGTTTACCTCGACGGAAGGGTTTTAGTGCCCGCTAGTACGACAATATCACCTTGATGGAGCACCATATGCGTCGCGTCGTGATTACCGGCCTGGGAATCGTGTCCTGCCTCGGCAACGAGGCGGACAAGGTTTCCCAGGCGCTGCGGGACAGCCTCCCGGGCATCCGCTTCAAGGAAGCCTATAAGGAAATGGGCATGCGCAGTCAGATCGCAGGGACGCCGGATATCAACCTGGAAGACCATATCGACCGCAAGCCCCGGCGCTTCATGGGCGACGCGGCGGCCTACGCCTACGTCGCCATGCAGCAGGCAATCGCCGACGCCGGCCTGGACGAGGCCGACGTCAGCAACGAGCGCACCGGCCTGATCGCCGGTTCCGGCGGCCATTCGTCGTTCAACCAGGTGGAAGCGGCCGACATCGCCCGCACCCGCGGGGTCAAGCGCGTCGGCCCCTATATGGTACCGCGCGTGATGGCGAGCACCGTGTCCGCCTGCCTGGCGACCCCGTTCAAGATCAAGGGCATCAACTATTCCATCGCCTCCGCCTGCGCCACCAGCGCGCACTGCATCGGCAACGCGGTGGAACAGATTCAGATGAACAAGCAGGACGTGGTGTTCGCCGGCGGCGGCGAGGAAGAACACTGGACCCTGAGCTGTCTGTTCGACGGCATGGGCGCCCTGTCCAGCAAGTACAACGACACCCCGGAAACCGCGTCCCGCGCCTATGACGCCAGCCGCGACGGCTTCGTGATCGCCGGCGGCGGCGGCATGGTGGTGCTTGAGGAACTGGAGCACGCCAAGGCGCGCGGCGCGCGTATCTACGCGGAAGTGGTGGGCTACGGCGCCACCAGCGACGGCCACGACATGGTCGCGCCCAACGGCGAAGGCGCGGCGCGCTGCATGCGCCAGGCGCTGGCCACGGTGGACGGCGACGTGGATTACATCAACGCCCACGGCACCAGCACCCCGGTGGGGGATCTGGCCGAGCTGAAGGCGATCCGCGAAGTGTTCGGCGACGGCAAGATTCCGGCGATCAGCTCCACCAAGAGCCTGTCCGGCCACAGCCTGGGCGCCGCCGGCGTTCAGGAGGCGATCTACTGCCTGCTGATGATGCGCGACGGTTTCACCGCCGGCTCCGCCAACATCACCGAGCTGGACGCGGACGCCGAGGGCCTGCCGATTCTCACCAAGAGCAACGACCAGCGCCCCGAGCTGGTGCTCAGCAACAGCTTCGGCTTCGGCGGTACCAACGCCTCGCTGGCGCTCAAGCGCTGGCAGTAACGCCGCACCCGGAAGCCGGTCGGGTTAGTAACGCCTAACCCGACCGCTCCGCCGTTCAGAACTTATGTTCCATCCCCACTGACAACAGGCTGCCGCTGTCGTCGGCGTCCACGCCACCCGGATAGGTGATGGTCGCGTCGGAGGAGGACACCAGGCCGTACACCTTGGTCTGGCGGCCCAGCTTGTAGTCCGCGCCGGCGGTGAGGATGTCGTCCTCGTAGCCAAAGTCGTCACCGTCGAAACGGCCCGCCTGGGCTTTCAGGGTCACCCGTGGCAGCAGGCGCCAGCCGGCGCTCAACAGGTAGGAGGTGGCGTCCAGGCGGTCGGCGCCGGCGGCGTCCGGGTCCAGGCGCAGCTGTTCCACCATGGCGCCCAGATCCAGCTCGCCCAGGGTCACGCCCAGGGTGCCGCGCAGCAGGTCGCGGTCGGCGTCCACCAGCGCCGGCGGCGGTGCCGGGTTGTCCACTTCCTGATAGCCGTGCTCGTAGGCGAGCGCCGCGAACAGCGTCTCACCGGACCAGGTGGCGGACAGGCCGAAGGTGTCGGCAAGGCCGTCTTTTTCCTCGTCACCGGCGCTGTCGCCCTCGCCCGGGGCCAGCTGCGCGCGTACCACCAGGCCGCTGAAATCCGGGCTTTTCCAGTTCAGGGTGTTGCTGTTGCGGCGCTGGCCGAAGAAGTAGCCGCCGATGTCCGCGGCGGTGTTGTTGAACTGGTCGACGCGCCCTTCCGCCATTTTCACCGGGCTGTCGTAGCGGCCGGCGAACACGTCACCGATCACCGAGCCCAGGCCGACGAAGCTGTTACGGGTGGAGAACGTATCGCTGTCACCGTCCACGTCGTAGCCCACTTCCAGCTGATAGAGCACGCTCAGCTCGCCCACTTCCAGCGGTTCGCGGCCGCGCACGCCCAGGCGTGAGCTGTTGCTCTCCAGGAACCAGCCTTCTTCCAGCGGCGAGCGCGCGGCGCGCACGTCGTTGAGCTGGCCGGACAGGGAGCCGTCGGGGTAATCGGAAAGGCGGTCCAGGCTGACGTTCACCCGGCCGTAGAATTCCGGGGCCGCTTGCACGGTCAGTGGGGCGCCGATGGCCGCCGCCAGGGCCAGGGCCGGGGTGGCCAGCCGGGTTAATCTGTTCATGTCCCTTCTCCCATTTTTGTTCGGGTTCTCGCGAAGGGTGCACTATATGACGCTTTTGTGACTCAGCCAAACCGGAATAGCGCCCTTTTCCGGGTTCATTTCCCGGGACCAGGAAGGCGCGCAAAAAAAGCCCGCCGTAAAGGCGGGCAACTGTCACTTGCGTCGAGGAAATGTGGGCAGCGTCCGTTGCCGCCCCGATACGGTTTTTCTTAGAACTTGTGTTCCATGCCCACGCCCAGGGTGCGCTCTTCTTCTTCGTCACCGGTGGTGCCGTCTTCGTAGGTGAGTTCGTTGAAGTAAGCGTACACCTTGCTGTTCTTGGCCAGCTTGTAGTCCGCGCCGAAGGCGTACTGGGTGCCTTCGTTGTCGGTCTGGTCGCCGTCGACCATGCCGTACTGGGCTTTCAGTTTGACGCGATCGATCTTGAACGCGCCGCTGACCACGTAGCTGTTCTCTTCGCCGTCGCCTTCGGATTCTTCGGCGATCTGGTAGAGGGCGCCCACTTCGAACTGATCCATGTTCAGGCCGGCGGCCAGGCGGGTGATGTCGAGTACGGAAACCGGCAGGCCGGTGCCGTCGACGATCAGGTCGTCCTGGATGTCGGTGTCGCGGGACACGGCGGCGTAGAAGGCGTCCTGCTCCATGGTCAGAGAGATGGAGCTGCTGTCGGCCAGGCCGTTCTCGTTCTCACCGTCGTTGTCGAAGTCATCGCTGTCTTCGTTGGGGATAAAGGCCACGTTCAGGGTAACCAGATCCGCCAGTTTCGGGGTGCTGTACTGAATGATGTTGGAGACGCGGTTTTCACCGGCGGCGATGTTCTTGATATCGCCGTCCAGATCGTTGAACTGGTCAACGTCCATCTGCGCTTTCTTGGTGGGGGTGTCGAATTTACCCGCGATCAGGGTACCGAAACCGCCCTGGAAACCACCGTAGATGTTGCGCTGTGAGAAGGTCTGACCGCCTTTGTCACCATCGTCAACGCTGATTTCGAATTCTGCTTTGTAGACTGCTTTCAGATCCGCGACGTCCAGATCGAAGTCGCCCTTCACACCCAGGCGGGACGCGTTGCTCTGCAGTTCCCACTCGTCATCGTTGTTGGCGCCGCCAGGAGCCGGGTCGTAGTTCATGTTTTCCAGGGAAACATTCACTTTGCCGTATACTTTCGGGCCGTCGGCCAGGGCCGCGCCCGGCATCATCATCGGCGAAGCAAGGGCCGCCCCCACAGCGATCGCAAGCAAGTTCTTTTTCATCGGAGCATCTCCTATCAATCAGGCAATTTTAAGAAGCAGATAGATGCTCCGGTCACGCCGCTTGGTCCGCCGGAACATCTTGAGTGCTTGGGGGCGGAGTATGGGGAGCAGCGATGACGGAAAAGTTTCTGTAATGTGAACTTTTTATTTCACCCGGAACTTTCGCGGATTTTACCGAGCTAGAACGACCGGCTGAGGCGGTGGCCGGTCGGGGTAGGAAGGTCGGGCTAGCGGCCCGGCACTAATCGGATTGGCGTTTGGCCTGGCGCCAGAGGGCGTCGAGACGGTCGTCGTCGAAGTCGGAAAGCGGCGCGCCGGCCAGTTGTTCAACCCGGCGGAAACGGCCCTCGAACTTGTCCGAGGCGCGGCGCAGGGCCAGGTCCGGGTCCAGCTTCAGGTGCCGGGCCAGGTTGACCAGAGTGAACAGCACATCGCCGAATTCGTCCTCGATGGCGTCGCGGTCACCGGACGCCAGGGCCTGGTCCAGTTCCTCGAGCTCGCTGTCCACATGGGCGCGCACCGGCGCCGTGGCGCGCCAGTCGAAGCCCACCTTGGAGGCTTTCTTCTGCAGCTTGTGGGCGCGCTGCAGGGCCGGCAGGCCCTCGGGCACACCGTCCAGGGCGCTGTCGTGCTCACGGCCCTTGCGGGCGCGCTCCTCGGCCTTGATCGCCTCCCAGTTCACCTTCACCGCCTGTTCGTCCTCGGCGGTCTGGTCACCGAACACGTGCGGATGGCGGCGCACCATCTTGTCGTTGAGCACCGCCACCACCTCGCTGAAATCGAACAGCCCCTGCTCGCGGGCCATCTGCGAATGGAACACCACCTGCAGCAGCAGGTCGCCGAGCTCTTCCTTGAGCTCCGGGTAGTCCCGCCGCGCCACCGCTTCCGCCACTTCGAAGGCTTCTTCCACGGTGTAGGGCACGATGCTCTCGAAGTCCTGCTTCAGGTCCCAGGGGCAGCCGCCGTCCGGGTCGCGCAGCCGGGCCATGATCGACAGCAGCTCGGACACGGCGGCTTCGGAGGAAGATCGGGGGGCATCGGACATGGGAGCGCTCCGGAAGAAAAGACGATTCAGGATACAGGATGAAGGATACAGGGGCGGGCGTTGTGCTATCGCTTCATCCTGTATCCTGCATCCTGTATCGCGGCCGCCAGGCCGCTATTTTTTATAGCGGCGCACTTCGAGGACGCCCTTGAGCTGATCCATCTTGGCCAGCACCTTGCCAAGGCCGCCCAGGGAGGCGATTTCCAGGGTCAGCAACATGGTGGCAGTGTTGTCCTCGGTGTGCGATTCGGTGTGCACGGCGGTGACGTTGACCTTCTCGTTGGCGAGCACGGCGATTACGTCGCGCAGCAGCCCCTGGCGGTCCCAGGCGCGCAGGAAGATGTCCACCGGGTAGAAGATGCGGTCCGCTTCGCCCCAGCTCACCTCGATCACCCGGTTGGGTTCCTCGCCCTGCATTGCCAGAAGATTGTGGCAGTCGGCGCGGTGCACGGTGACGCCGCGCCCCTGGGTGATAAAGCCCATCACCTGGTCACCGGGCACCGGCCGGCAGCAGGCCGCCATGTGGGTGAGCAGGTTGCCCACCCCCTGGATGGTCACGTCGCCGCTTTCCGACGCCTTGGAGCGCGCCGGCACGAACGCCAGTTCCTGCTGCGGGTCGTCGCCGAGCAGGGACTGGGCCTGGTTGACCACATGGCCGGGGCGCAGGTCGCCGGCTCCCAGCGCGGCGAGCACGTCGTCGCCGGTCTTCAGGTTCAGCTGCGGCGCCAGAGCGTCCAGGTCGATGCGGTCCAGGGCCAGGCGCGAGATTTCCCGTTCCAGGATGGCGCGGCCCTGGGCCATGTGCACGTCCCGGTCCTGGCGTTTGAACCACTGCTGAATGCGCGCCCGCGCCGAGGACGTGGCCACGTAGCCCAGCGACGGGGTCATCCAGTCGCGGCTGGGACCGCCCTCCTTGGCGGTGAGAATTTCCACCTGCTCGCCGGTGTTGAGGTTGTAGTTGAGCGGCACGATGTGACCGTTCACCTTGGCGCCCCGGCAGCGGTGCCCCACCTCGGTGTGGATGTGATAGGCGAAATCCACCGGCGTGGCGCCGGCTTCCAGGTCCACCACATGGCCGTCCGGGGTGAACACATAGACCCGGTCGCTGACCAGGCCGTGCTTGAGCTCGTCGATCATGGTGTCGGCGTTGTCGCCCAGCTCGTCGTGCCACTCCAGCACCTGGCGCAGCCAGGCGATGCGCTGCTCGTAGGAGCGGCTCTTGCGGCCGGCCTTGCTGCCTTCCTTGTAGCGCCAGTGGGCGCACACACCGAGCTCCGCCTCTTCGTGCATGTCGAAGGTGCGGATCTGCACCTCCAGCATTTTGCGCTCCGGGCCCACCACGGCGGTGTGCAGGCTCTGGTAGCCGTTGTCCTTGGGGCTGGCGATGTAGTCGTCGAACTCCTTGGGCACGTGCTTCCACAGCGAGTGGACGATGCCCAGGGCGGCGTAGCAGTCGCGCACTTCGCGCACCAGCACGCGCACCGCGCGCACGTCGTAGACCTCGCCGAAGTCGAGGTGCTTCTTCTGCATTTTTCGCCAGATGCTGTAGATGTGCTTGGCGCGGCCGTACACCTGGGTGCCCTTGATGCCGTTGCGCTCCAGATGGCCGCGCAGGCTGTCGATCACCTCGTCGATGTAGCTTTCCCGATCCAGGCGTTTCTCATCCAAAAGCTTGGCGATCTTCTTGTAGGCGCCGGGCTGCAGGTAGCGGAACGACAGGTCTTCCAGCTCCCATTTCAACTGACCCACACCCAGGCGGTGGGCCAGGGGCGCGTAGATGTCGAAGATCTCGCGGGCCACTTTCTGCTGGCGCTCCGGGTCGGATTCCTTCACCGCGCGGATGATCACGGTCCGCTCAGCCAGCTTGACCAGGGCCACGCGCACGTCGTCGACCATCGCCAGCAGCATCTTGCGGACGTTGTCGAGCTGGCCGTCCTGCTGCCCGAGCACCGCCTTGCGGGTGGGATTGAGGCTGGTGCCGATGGCGGCCATGCGCAGCACGCCCTCGATCAGGCGCGCCACCGGCTCGCCGAAATCCTTGTTGACCTCGGCCAGGGGCAGCTGCCCTTCACGCACCGCCCGGTACAGCACCGCCGCGGGCAGCGCTTCCGCGTCGGCCCCCAGATCGGCGAGCACATCGGCCATCTCCAGGCCGATGGTCAGGCAGCCCTTACCGTAGGGCCACAGACGGCCGGCGGCTTCGCCGGCGCGCTCGCAGCGCTCGGCCACCTGGCAGGCGCGCTCCAGAGTCACCGGGTCGCGGACCGGCACCCGGGCGTTGAGTTGTTCGAGCCATGCGTGCCAGTCCCGAGCGTCCAATTCATCGGGCTGTTGCCGGCGTACGGTTACCATGGGCTATCCTTTAACGACGATCGAACAGGGCAATCGATTCCACATGCGCGGTGTGCGGGAACATGTCCATCACCCCGGCGCCACTAAGACGGTAACCCCGGGCCACCAGTTCCCCGGCATCGCGGGCCAGGGTGGCCGGGTTGCAGGAAACGTACACCAGCTTCTCCGCACCAAATTGGGGCATCATGCGCACCATTTCCAGGGCACCGCTGCGCGGCGGGTCCAACAGCACCCGCTCGTAGCGCTGGCGGGCCCAGGGCTGGCCCTTGGGCTCGCTGTCCAGATCCCAGGCGTGGAAGGCCACATTTTCCAGGCCGTTGCGGCGGGCGTTCTCGTAGCCGCGCCGCACCATGGCGTCGCTGGCCTCCACGCCCACCACCCCGGCGGCGCGGCGCGCGGCGGGGATGGTGAAGTTGCCCAGGCCGCAGAACAGGTCCAGCACCTGGTGGTGCGCCTCCACCTCCAGCAAATCCAATGCCAAGGGCACCATGCGGCGGTTGATCTCGGCGTTGACCTGGGTGAAGTCCGACGGGTGGAAGGCCATTTCCACGTCCGCCTGCGGATGGCGGTAGTAGAGCCGCTCCTCGCCCTGCTCCGGCCATACCCGGTGCACCGTGCTCTCGTTGCCCGGCTGCAAATAGCACTGCAGGCCATTCTCGCGGCAGAACGCCACCAGCGCGTCCTGGTCGGCCGGGGACAGCGGATCCAGGTGGCGGAACACCAGCGCCACGGCGTCGTCGCCCCGGGCCACCTCGATCTGCGGCAAACGCCGCCGGCAGTCCAGCCCGTTGATCAGCGCGCGCAGGTCGCGGAAGCGGTGCCCCACCTCGGGAATCAGCACCTCGCACTGCGCCAGATCGGCGATCAGGCTGTTACGTTTCTCGCGGAAGCCGACCAGGGTGTCGCCCTTGGCGTCCACGTACTTCACGCCCAGCCGCGCCTTGCCCCGGTAGCCGGTGACCGGCCCGGTAAGCGGCTCCAGCCAGCGATCCGGGCGCAGGCCGCCGAAATGCTCGAGCTGCTCGGCGAGCACCGCCTGCTTGCGCTGAATCTGCACCGCCGGGTCCAGGTGCTGCAGGCTGCAGCCGCCGCAGATCAAACTGTGCGCGCAGGGCGGCGTGACCCGGTCCGGGGACGGGTCGAGGATTTCCACCGCGCGGCCCTCGTCGAACTTGCGGCGCATGAAGGTGTATTGGAAGAACACCTGCTCGCCGGGCAGGGCGTTGTCGATAAAGGTGGTCTTGCCGTCCAGGCGGGCGATGCCCCGACCGTCGTGGCTGAGACTCTCGATGGTGGCGGCCACCGGCGTTTCCGGCAGCTGCTTCTTGCGACGTCGAGCCATAAATCAAATTCAGTTAAGAGTTAATAGTGAACAGTTAACAGTGACGCGAGCGAGGCGGGTGGCGTCCGAACGGTTCGAGGCCGCGCCCAACCTTTTGGCGCGGCCCGTGACGGTTCTGTTTCGACCCGCCTCTCCCGCGCCGCTATTAACTGTTAACTGTTAACTGTTCACTGTTAATTGCCCGCGGCTTCCCACGCTTCCAGGAAGCTCAGGAAGTGCGGATGCCCTTCGGCTTTCAGGTAATCCCGCAGCAGGTCCAGCTCGGCCTGGTAGCCGGTGGCGTCGAGCTCGCCGCGCAGCATCTGGAAGCGCAGGAACACCAGCCAGGTGTTGAGCACGTCGGTTTCGCAGTAGTCGCGGATCGCCTTGAGGTCGCCGGCCTGGAAGGTGTCGAACACCTTGGCGCCGCTCATCCCCATCTTTCCGGGGAAGCCCAACAGGGTGGCGATCTGGTCCAGCGGCGCGTTGGCGCGGCCGTTGAACATGGCCAGCTGTTCCATCAGGTCCAGGTGGCGCTGGTGGAAGCGGCTCAGGTAATTGTTGAAGCGGAAGCTGGTGTCTTCGTTGCCGGTTTCCCAGAAGCGGCGCGCCACCACGCCGTGCTTGAGGGCGCGGTAGTTGAGCACCGGCAGGTCGAAGCCGCCGCCGTTCCAGCTGACGATCTGCGGGGTGAAGCGGTCGATGCCGTCGTAGAAGCGCTCGATCAGCTCTTTCTCGGTGCTGTCCTCGTCGCCCAGGGACCAGACTTTCACGCCCTGGGCGGAGCGCAGCACCACGGAGATCGCCACCACCCGGTGCAGGTGCAGGCGCAGAAACTCGGAGCCGTTTTCCTGGCGGCGCAGATTGAACAGCGCGCTGGCGGTGTCCTTGTCACTGAGGCCGTGCAGGTCGTAAATGCGGCTGCCGCCTTCCAGGTCGGGCACCGTCTCGATATCAAACACCAGCACGTTCATTGGCCGGCCTCCGCGTTGCCCGCCTCATTGAAGACGCCGGTGGACAGGTAGCGGTCGCCCCGGTCGCAGACGATGGCCACGATCACCGCGTTCTCCAGTTCCTCGGACAGCTGCAGGGCGGCCGCCACGGAACCGCCGGAGGAGACCCCGCAGAAGATGCCTTCCTCGCGGGCCAGCCGGCGCATGGTGCGCTCCGCCAGGTCCTGGCCCATGTCGATCACGCGGTCGACGCGGGCGGCGTCGAAGATGCTCGGCAGGTAGGCCTCGGGCCAGCGGCGGATGCCGGGAATCGAGGCGCCGTCGGTGGGCTGCAGGCCCACGATCTGGATCTCCGGGTTCTTCTCCTTGAAGAACTGGCTGCAGCCCATGATGGTGCCGGTGGTGCCCATGGAGCTGACGAAATGGGTGATCGCGCCGCCGGTCTCTTCCCAGATTTCCGGGCCGGTGCTTTCGTAATGGGCCAACGGGTTGTCCGGGTTGGCGAACTGATCCAGCACCCGGCCCTCGCCGCGCGCCTGCATCGCCTGGGCCAGGTCGCGGGCGCCTTCCATGCCCTCTTCCTTGGTCACCGAGATCAGCTCGGCGCCGTAGGCGGCCATCGCGTCGCGGCGCTCCTGGCTCTGGTTGGCGGGCATGATCAGCTTCATCTTGTAGCCGCGCATGGCCGCCGCCATCGCCAGAGCGATGCCGGTATTGCCGCTGGTGGCCTCGATCAGGGTATCGCCGGGCTTGATCTCGCCGCGCTGTTCCGCCTTGATGATCATATTCAGCGCCGGCCGGTCCTTGACCGACCCGGCCGGGTTATTGCCTTCCAGCTTCACCAGAATGGTGTTGGTCGTGTTCCCCGGCAGGCGCTGCAGGCGCACCAGTGGCGTGTGGCCCACCGTGGATTCAATGGTCTTGTAGGTCATGGGGCGCATTGTAGCTTAACTCCGGGGCCGTGACAGGGCGGGATGCGCCGCTCGCCAACTGCGGCATAATGGCGGCACTGAAACCGCCACCATAATCAGAACAGAGATTTTCAGGGGAACCATGGCCCATTCGAGCCTGCGCACGCGCATTCTGGTGATGACCGCCCTGCCCGCCTTCCTGGCGGCGCTGGTGATCGGCGGCTACACGCTGGTCCACCGGATGGTGGAAGTGCGCGCCGACACCGCCCACCGCCAGCAACTGATCATCGAGAGCTACGCCGCCCGTCTGGCGGCGCTGGGCGAGGCCGAGCAGCCGGCCTACGAGCCGCTGCTGCGCGCCCTGCTGGAGGAGCCGGACGTGCGCGCCGCCTCGCTGCTGGACAACCAGTCCGGCTGGCAGTCCCACGCCGGGCCCCGGTTGCGCCCGGTGCAGGAAGCGGAGCGTCTGGAGGGCGGCGGCCGCCGGCTGGTCACCGATTCCAGCTGGCAGCTGGTGCGCGCCCTGCCCGGCCAGCGCAACCGGCTGCTGACGGTGGAGTTTTCCCGGCAGGGGCAGTACATCGAGATCCTTGAGGCGGTGCTGACGATGATCGCCGTGGTGGTGGTGCTGGTGCTGTTGGCGGTGATGCCGGCGGTGCGCTTCGCCAAGCGGCTGACGCAGCCGGTGGATTCGCTGTTGGACACGGTGCGGCGGGTGCGCGACGGCGACCTGAGCCCGCCGCCGCCGGCGGGGGCCCAGGGCGAGCTCAAGGAGCTGGAGGACGCGCTCGGCAATATGGTGGCGGCCCTGGACGAGGCCCAGGCCGAGCTGCAGCAGAACGTGGACCAGGCCACCCAGGACCTGCGCGAGACCCTGGAAACCATCGAGATTCAGAACATCGAACTGGACATGGCGCGCAAGGAGGCGCTCAAGGCCAGCCAGATCAAGTCGGAGTTCCTGGCCAATATGAGCCACGAGATCCGCACGCCGCTGAACGGCATCATCGGCTTCACCCGCCTGCTGGAGCGCTCCACCCTGTCGCCCCGCCAGCAGGATTATCTGGGCACCATCCGCAAGAGCGCCGAATCGCTGCTGTCGATCATCAACGACATTCTCGACTTCTCCAAGATCGAGGCGGGCAAGCTGTCGCTGGAGCATATTCCGCTGGACCTGCACGACATCATCGAGGACGTGCAGACCATGCTGGCGCCGATGGCCCAGGAGAAGGGCCTGGAGCAGGCGGCGATCATCTACTCCGACGTGCCCACCGGCCTGCTCGGCGACCCGCTGCGCATTCGCCAGGTGCTCACCAATCTGGTCAGCAACGCGATCAAGTTCACCGAGCGCGGGTCGATCGTGGTGCGCGCCATGCTCGAGGAGGAGCGCGGCGCCGAGGCGGTGGTCAAGATCACCATCACCGACACCGGCAACGGCCTGTCGCCGGACCTGCAGAAGAACCTGTTCAACGCCTTCACCCAGGTGGACCAGAGCGCCCGCCGCCGCGAGGGCGGCACCGGCCTGGGCCTGGCGATCTGCAAGCGGCTGGTGGAAGGCATGGGCGGTGAGATCGGCATCGACAGCACCTCCGGGCGCGGCTCCACCTTCTGGTTCACGGTGCGCGCGGAGCGCGACGGCAGCGGCGAGCCGGAGCCCGCCCCGGTGGCCCTGAAGGGCCTCAGCGTGACGCTGGTGGAGGCCAATGAACACGCCCGCCTGGCGCTGTACCACATGCTCAGCGGCTGGCGGATGCAGGTCACCGAGTTGCAGGCCCTGGAGCAGCTGCACGACCACTTGGAGACCGACACCCTGGCGAGCACCGATTATTTTCTGCTGGCGGCGCCGGCGTCCCTGCCGGACCCGTCACGGCTGACGCCGCTGGTGGAGCGTCTGCTGGACACCACCGGCAAGCCGGTGATCGTGCTCACCGCCCACGCGGACGCCCTGTCCGGCCAGCTCAGCGGCCACGCCGAACAGTGCCGGGTGCTGGGCAAGCCGCCCACCCGCCGGCGGCTGCGCGACGGCCTGCTGGAACTGGGCGGTCTGGCGGAACCGGCGTGCGCCGGCGCGGCCTGCGGCGGCGCCGCGCTGCACGCCCGGGTGCTGGTGGTGGACGATCACCCCGGCAACCTGAAACTGGCGCGGGTGTTCCTGGAGGAGATGGGCGTCGACGTGGTGCCCTGCGCCAGCGGTGAGGAAGCGCTTACCGCGTTTTCACGGGGCACCTTCGATCTGGTGTTCATGGACGTGCAGATGCCGGGCATGGACGGCCTGGAAACCACCCGCCAAATGCGCGAGCGCGAAGGCGAGGGGCTGCGCACGCCGATCATCGCGCTCACCGCCCACGCCCTGGAGAGCGAGCGACGTTCGCTGCTGGCGGCGGGCATGGACGACTACCTGAGCAAGCCGATCACCGAGGGGCAGCTGCGCCACACCCTGGAGCGCTGGACCCGCACCGACGGCGCGGAGGCCGAGCCGGTCGCGGAAGAGGCGCCGGCGGCGCCGGAGCCGGCCGCCACCGACCTGGTGGTGGACGAGGCGCTCGGCAAGCAGCGCGCCGGCGGCCGCGAGAATCTCGCCCGGGACATGTTCAGCATGCTGCTGGCCAGCCTGGAGCAGGACGCGCCGGGCATTAACGCCCTGTCCGAAAGCAACAACCGGGACGCCCTGCTGGAGCGCGTGCACAAGCTGCACGGCGCCTGCCGCTACTGCGGCACGCCACGGCTGGAGCGGGCCGCCCGGGAGCTGGAAGAGGGCCTCAAGACCGAGGTGGACGACGGCCGCCTGGAACACCTGGTGGCCGCCCTGCTGGCGGAGATCGAAAGCGTGCGCCAGTACGGCCAGGCGGCGCGGCTTTAGGCCGCGCCGGTCACGGCCCGGGTGGTGGAGTCTGTTACCCTTGGCTGGCAGTCATTCTTTCATGGAGCACCCGCATGTCCGCCAACCCGTTCGGCTTCCGGTTCGACAACAGCTACGCCCGCCTGCCCGAGACCCTGTTTGCGTTCTGTGACCCGCAGCCGGTGCGGGCGCCGGAGCTGCTGTTGTTCAACGGCGAGCTCGCGGCACAGCTGGGGCTCGACGCCGAAGCACTGAACAGCGACACCGGCGCCGCCCTGCTGGGCGGCAACCGGCCGCTGCCCGGCGGCGAGCCGCTGGCCCAGGCCTACGCCGGCCACCAGTTCGGCAACCCGACCATGCTCGGCGACGGCCGCGCGGTGCTGCTCGGCGAGCAGCTCACCCCGGACGGTCAGCGCCGCGACATCCAGCTCAAGGGCTGCGGGCGCACGCCGTTTTCCCGCGGCGGCGACGGCCGCGCCGCTCTCGGCCCGATGCTGCGCGAGTACATCATCAGCGAGGCGATGCACGCCCTGGGCGTGCCTACCACCCGGGCGCTGGCGGTGGTCGGCACCGGCGAGCAGGTGCTGCGCGACACCGCCCAGCCCGGCGCCATCCTCACCCGGGTGGCGGCCTCGCACCTGCGCGTGGGCACCTTTCAGTACGCCGCCGGCCGCCAGGACAAGGCGCTGCTGGAAACCCTGGTGGACTACACCCTCAAGCGCCACTACCCGGACCGGGTGGACGCCGAGGTGCCGGCGCTGGCGCTGCTGGAAGCGGTGATGGACCGGCAGATCGCATTGATCACCGAATGGATGCGGGTGGGCTTTATCCACGGCGTGATGAACACCGACAACGTGGCCCTGTCCGGCGAGACCATCGACTACGGCCCCTGCGCCTTCATGGACCGCTACCATCCGGAGACCGTGTTCAGCTCCATCGATCAACGCGGCCGCTACGCCTACGGCAACCAGCCGGTGATCACCCAGTGGAACCTGGCGCGCTTCGCGGAAACTCTGATTCCGCTGATCGACGACGACGCCGACCGCGCCGTGGAAACGGCGGAGGCGCTGATCAAAAGCCACACCGAGCGCTACGCGCAGCGCTGGCTGGTGATGATGCGCGGCAAACTGGGGCTGTTCGGCGAGGAGGACGGCGACGCCGCCCTGGCCGCCGACCTGCTCGACTGGATGGCCCGCCATGACGCCGACCACACCAACACCTTCCGCGATCTGATCGGCGGCGCCACGCCGCCGGGCGAGCCGTTCCAGAACGACGAGTTCGGCGACTGGCACCGGCGCTGGCAGGCGCGGCTGGGCCGCAACGGCAGGGCCGAGGAGGACGCCTGGGCGCTGATGGGCCGCCATAACCCGGCGGTGATTCCGCGCAACCACCAGGTGGAGGCGGCGCTGTCGGCGGCGGTGCGTGACGGTGACCTGGCGCCGGTGAAAGCGCTGCTGGCGGCGCTGGACGACCCCTACCGGGACCGGGGGCCGGACGACCCCTACCGGCAGCCGCCGGCGCCGGACGAGCAGGTGCTACGCACCTTCTGCGGCACCTGACTAAAGGGCGCTGCCGGCGGCACCGTCAATCAGCACACGCATGGCGTGCACCGCTTCGTCCAGGCCGGTCATCACCGCCCGGGCGATGATGCCGTGGCCGATGTTCAGTTCGTTGATGCCGGGGATCGCCGCGATCTCGCGGGTGTTGTGGTAGTGCAGGCCGTGGCCGGCGTTGACGATCAGCCCGGCCTCGCGGCCCAGCGCCACCGCGTCGCGGATACGGGTCAGCTCGCGGGCCGCCGCCTCCTTGTCGCGGGCTTCCGGCGCGGTGAGGTCGGCGTAGTGGCCGGTATGGATCTCGATGGCCGGTGCCCGGCAGCGCACCGCCGCTTCGATCTGCGCCGGGTCCGCGTCGATAAACAGGGACACTTCGATGCCGGCGTCCGCCAGCCGCGCGCAGCAATCACGGATCCAGTCTTCGTTGGCGACCACGTCCAGGCCGCCTTCGGTGGTCAGTTCCTCGCGCTTTTCCGGCACCAGGCAGCTGTGCGCCGGGCCGATGCGGCGGGCGATGCCGACCATTTCCTCGGTGGCGGCCATTTCCAGGTTCATGCGCGTCTGCAGGGTCTGCGCCAGCAGCTCCACGTCACGGTCCTGAATGTGCCGGCGGTCTTCGCGCAGGTGCACGGTGATGCCGTCGGCGCCGGCCTGCTCGGCGATCAGCGCGGCCTGCACCGGGTCCGGGTAGCGGGTGCCGCGGGCCTGGCGCAGAGTGGCCACGTGATCGATGTTGATGCCGAGAAGAACGGACATGGGGGTGCTCCAGCAGCGGATTCAAAGGTTGGGGGAATGGTAGCAGAACCGCTCTAGCGGAACAGTTCGCGGCTGCGCAGGGGCCGGTCGCCGAGGAGCGGGGCCAGCGCCTCGCGCAGCAGCGCCTTGGCGGTGCGGCGCACGTCCGCGTCCCATTGGTCGCGGCCCAGGGCCAGCAGGTGCTCGCCGTAGTAGCCGTCGACGGCGGGCCGCAGGCCCTCGCCGCCTTCCCAGCGGTAGCGGCTGGCCGGGTCCAGGGGCTCGCCCTGCAGGTCGTGGTCCAGGGCCAGGCCGTAGCCGACGTCTTCCAGCAGCATCATTTCGAAGCGCCGCAGGGTGATGTCCAGGGGCGTGTCGCCGGCCAGCTCGGCCAGGGTGCGTTCGTACACCGGCCACAGGTCCGGGTGGGCGTCGTCGCGGTGCAGCAGGCGCACCAGCAGTTCGTTGACGTAGAAGCCGCAGTAGAGCGCCCGGCCGTGCAGGGCCAGGCCGGGGCCGCGCGGCTCCACCTGGCGCAGGGTGAACAGCTCGCCGCCGGCTTTCAGGTCCACCCAGAGCGGCGCGAACGGCGCCAGGGAGGCGTCCCGGCGGCCGCCGCGCGCCACCGCGCCGACCCGCCCCTGATTGGGCAGGAACAGGTCGACGATCAGGCTGGTGTTGCGGAAGGCGCGGCGGTGCAACAGCCAGGCCGGGGCGAGGCCGTTCGGGCCGCCGGTCTCAGCGGTGGTCATAGCCCAGCGAACGCAGGGCGCGCTCGTCGTCGGACCAGCCGGCTTTGATTTTGACCCACAGGGTGAGCATCACCTTGCGGTCGATCAGGCGTTCCATGTCCTCGCGGGCCTGGGTGCCGATGCTTTTGATGCGCGAGCCCTTGTCGCCGATCAGGATTTTCTTCTGGCCGCGCCGCTCCACCAGGATGGTGGCGGCGATGTCGGTGACCTTGGGGCCGTCTTCCCAGATGTCGATTTCCACGGTGATCTGGTGGGGCACTTCCTGGCCCAGCTGGCGCACCACTTTTTCGCGGATGATCTCGGCGGCCATGAAGCGCAGGCTGCGGTCGGTGAGCTGGTCGTCGTCGAACCAGAAATCCCCCTCCGGCAGGCGGCTGGAGAGCGCTTTCTCAAGCACGTCCAGGTTGTGATCGCGCAGCGCCGACACCGGGATCACCTCGGCGAAGGCGAAGCGCGCCGCCAGGCTTTCCAGGTGCGGCAGCAGCAGGGATTTGTCGGTCAGGTTGTCGACCTTGTTGACCAGCAGAATCACCGGCGTGTCGCCGGCGCGCTGCAGCAGGCCGAGCACGTGCTCGTCGCCTTCGGTCCATTTCAGGGCGTCAACCATGAAGCAGATCACGTCCACGTCGGACAGCGCCGACTGGGCGGCGTCGTTCATGGCCCGGTTGAGGGCGCGCTCCTGGCCGGTGTGGATGCCGGGGGTGTCGGCGAACACGATCTGATAGCCGGGGCGGCTGAGAATGCCGTGGATCCGGTGACGGGTGGTCTGCGGCTTACGGGAGGTGATGCTCACCTTCTCGCCGATCAGATGGTTCATCAGGGTGGATTTGCCCACATTGGGGCGGCCGACGATGGCCACCACGCCGCAACGGGTGTCGCTCATGCTGACTGCTCCAACCAGTCCAGGGCCTGTTCCGCGGCCTGCTGCTCGGCGCGGCGGCGGCTGGCGCCGCTGGCGGTGAATTGCCGGGACAGGTCCGGCAGGCTGCAGGCCACTTCGAAGGTCTGTTTCGGCGCCTGTCCGGTCACCGACAGCACTTCGTAGGCGGGTAACTCATGCTTGCGCGCCTGCAGCCATTCCTGCAAGCGGGTTTTGGCGTCCTTGCGCACGCTCTGCGGGGAGATCTGCTCCAGGCGGTCGGCGAACCATTTGAGCACCACGTCGCGGCAGGCGTCTTCGCCGCCGTCGATGACGATGGCGCCGATCAGCGCTTCCAGGGCGTCGGCGAGAATCGAATCCCGGCGATTACCGCCGCTTTTCAGTTCGCCGCCGCCGAGGATCAGGTACTCGCCCACGCCCAGCTCCCGGGCCACTTCCGCCAGGGTCTGGCCGCGCACCAGGAAGGCGCGCATGCGGGTGAGCTGACCTTCGGCGGCTTCCGGGAAGCGGTGAAAAATTTCCGAGGAAATAATCAGGCTGAGCTGGGAGTCGCCGAGAAACTCGAGCCGTTCGTTGTTGCGGCGACGGCTGACGCTGCGGTGGCTGAGCGCCAGTTGCAGCAGCGCCGGATCCTTGAACTGATAGCCGAGACGGCGGGTAAGACGATCCAGATCATCCATTACTGACCAATATTCTTGCTGAAGGTGTGGTCGAACTCCATCACCACGAAGACGTTGTAGAACATCGGCTCGCGGACTTCGTAATCGACGCCCACGGACAACTGCCCGCCGGCTTTCTGGATATCCAGATCACGCACGCCGATGGCGTTCACCTGGTTGATGGTAAAGCGCTTGCCGATGGCGTCGTAGACTTCGCGCTCGGACATCAGCGCGGTCTTGCTGTCGGAGAGCACCGAATTGATCGCCGAGCGGATGGTGTTGTATTCCATGTAGGCGGGCACCATGCGAAACGCGGCGGTGCCGAACACCGCCAGGATGATCAGCACCACCACCCAGCCGATCAGGGAAAGCCCGCGCTGACGGGAAGGACCTGTGATCATTATTCTGCCTCCACTTTATCGATCGCCCCATTACGGGAGAAGCTCGGCCAGGAGAAGATCGGGTCCCAGTGCATCCAGATCAGGAAGGCTTCCCCCACCACCAGGTCCTCGGACACCACGCCCCAGAACCGGCTGTCGTTACTGTTGTCGCGGTTGTCGCCCATCACGAAGTAGCTGCCCTCGGGCACCTGCCATTCGCCCTGGGTGCGCTCCGGAATCATGGCGTCGCCGCTGTACGGATTGACCCGCCCTTCCTGCCAGATCAAATGCGGCTGTTCGCCCAGGGTCTCGACGTATTCACGGCGCCACACCTGCGAGTTGCGCTCGCGACCGACCAGCTCACGGGGCACCGCCTCGCCGTTGACGTAGAGCACGTTGTCACGCACCGCGATGCGGTCGCCGGGCAGCCCCACTACCCGCTTGATGAAGTTCTGCCCGGTGTCTTCCGGGTACTTGAACACCATCACGTCGCCGCGCTCCGGCTCGCCCAGCGGGATGATCTTGGTGTTGGTCACCGGCAGGCGCAGTCCGTAGGAGAACTTGTTGACCAGAATAAAATCATGAACTTTGAGGGTCGGCAACATGGAACCGGAGGGAATGGTGAACGGCTCGACAATAAAAGAGCGGATCACCAGCACGATGAACAACACCGAAATCAGCGAATTGGAGGTCTCCACCGTGTTGCCGATCATGCCCTTGCGCTGGCGCAGTTTGAGCGCTTTGTCCGCCAGCCAGATGATTACCGTGACGAACAGCGCCAGGGTCAGCCACATTCCCACATCAATATCCATTTAGTCGTTCACCTTGAGTACGGCCAGGAACGCGGCCTGGGGGATTTCCACGTTACCCACCTGCTTCATGCGCTTCTTGCCTTCTTTCTGTTTCTGCAGCAGCTTTTTCTTGCGCGACACGTCGCCGCCGTAACACTTGGCGGTGACGTTCTTGCGCAGCGCCTTGACGGTCTGGCGGGCGATGATCTTGCTGCCGATGGCGGCCTGGATCGCCACGTCGAACATCTGGCGCGGCACCAGCTCCTTCATCTTCTCGATCAGGGCACGGCCGCGATGGGCGGACTGGTCCAGGTGGCAGATCATCGCCAGGGCGTCGACCTTGTCGCCGTTGATCAGCACGTCCACTTTCACCAGCTTGGTGTCCTGGAAGCGCTCGAAGGAGTATTCCAGGGAGGCGTAACCGCGGCTGGCGGACTTCAGGCGGTCAAAGAAATCCAGCACCACTTCCGCCATCGGAATGTCGTAGGTGAGCGCGATCTGCTTGCCCAGGAACTGCATGTTGATCTGGTCGCCACGGCGTTCGGTGCACAGCGTGATCACATTGCCCACGTACTCCTGCGGCACCAGGATGTTGACCCGCGCGATGGGTTCGCGGAATTCCTCGATCAGGTTGCTGTCCGGCAGCGACGACGGGTTGTCCACGTACAGGGTGGAGCCGTCGTTGAGGATCAGCTCGTAGACCACGGTGGGCGCGGTGGTGATCAGGTCCAGGTCGTATTCCCGTTCCAGGCGCTCATGGATGATCTCCATGTGCAGCATGCCCAGGAAGCCGACCCGGAAGCCGAAGCCCAGGGCGTCGGAGCTTTCCGGCTCGTAAAACAGCGAGGCGTCGTTGAGCGCCAGCTTGGAGAGCGCGTCGCGGAAGTCCTCGTAGTCGTCGGCGTTGACCGGGAACATGCCGGCGTAGACCTGCGGCTTGACCTTCTTGAAGCCGGGCAGCATTTCCACGTCCGGCGTCTTGGCGTGGGTCAGGGTGTCGCCCACCGGCGCGCCGTGGATGTCCTTGATGGTGGCGCTCACCCAGCCCACCTCGCCGGCTTCCAGGATGTCGGTCTCTTTGCGCTTGGGGGTGAACACGCCCAGGCTGTCGACCACGTGGTTCTGGCCGGTGGATTTGACGTGGATCTTGTCGCCCTTCTTGAGGCGGCCGTAACGGATCCGCACCAGCGAGATCACGCCCATGTAGTTGTCGAACCAGGAATCGATGATCAGCGCCTGCAGCCGCGCGTCGCGCTCGCCCGCCGGCGCCGGAATGCGCTCCACCAGCTGCTCGAGCAGGTCGTCCACGCCCAGGCCGGTCTTGGCCGACACATGGCAGGCGTCGGTGGCGTCCAGGCCGATGATCTCCTCGATCTCCTCGGCGACCCGGTCCGGTTCCGCCTGCGGCAGATCCACCTTGTTGAGCACCGGCAGCACCTCCAGGTCCTGCTCGATGGCGGTGTAGCAGTTGCCCACCGACTGCGCTTCCACGCCCTGGGCGGCGTCCACCACCAGCAGCGCGCCCTCGCAGGCGGCCAGAGAGCGGGACACCTCGTAGGAGAAGTCCACGTGGCCGGGCGTGTCGATGAAGTTGAGCTGGTAGGTCTCACCGTTACGGGCGGTGTAGTAGAGCGTCACGCTCTGCGCCTTGATGGTGATGCCGCGTTCGCGCTCCAGATCCATGGAATCCAGCACCTGCTCCTTGAGCTCGCGGTCGGACAGCCCGCCGCAAACCTGAATGAAGCGGTCCGCCAGGGTGGATTTGCCGTGATCAATGTGCGCGATGATGGAGAAATTGCGAATGTGCGTAATGTCGGTCACGTATACCCGCCAGAGCCGGAAATGAAAGAAGACACAATGGAGCGCGATTCTAGCGGATTAGGGCGCCAGTGGATAATCCTGTGCGAGCGGCCTGTGGGAGCGGGCCCGCTCCCACAGCCCCGATGATGCCGGGTCAGAGCTTGATGGCGACGAAACGGGCGTTGCCGTCGCGGTTGACCAGGGCCGGCACGGTGCCCTCGTCGGGCAGGTCGGCGGCGATCTCCCGGTAGGCGTCCAGGCTGTCCACCGGCTTGCCGTTGAGGCTCACCAGCAGGTCGCCGCTGCTCAGGCCGGCGCGGGCGGCGGGGCCGTCCTGGACGCCGGTGATCACCACGCCGTGGTCGGCCTTGACCCGGGCCAGCTCGGCGGCGCTGGCGGCGCGCACTTCCAGGCCCAGCTTGTCGGACTCGCCCTGGTCCTGGTCCGGCTGGCCGGCCATGCCCGCCTGGGGGTTGTCCGGCAGCTCGCCGACGGTCACTTCCAGGGTCTTTTCGTCGCCGTCGCGCACCACGGTCATTTCCGCCTCGGTGCCGGCCTTGAGCGCGCCCACCCACTTGGGCAGCTGCGCGGAGCGCTGAATTTCACGGCCGTTGAAGGCGATGATCACGTCGCCGGGCTGCAGGCCGGCTTCCGCCGCCGGCGAGCCGCTCTGCACCTGGGCCACCAGGGCGCCCATGGGCTTGTCGAGGCCGAAGGATTCGGCCAGATCGCGGTCCACTTCCTGGATCAGCACGCCCAGCCAGCCGCGGCTGACTTCGCCGGTTTCCTTGAGCTGGTCGGCCACGTCCATGGCCAGGTCGATGGGAATGGCGAAGCTCAGGCCCATGTAGCCGCCGGAGCGGCTGACGATCTGCGAGTTGATGCCGACCACCTGGCCGTTGAGGTTGAACAGCGGGCCGCCGCTGTTGCCCGGGTTGATGGCCACGTCGGTTTGAATGAAGGGCACGTAGTTGTCGGTGGGCAGGCTGCGGCCCTTGGCGCTGACGATGCCGGCGGTCACCGAGCTGTCGAAGCCGAACGGCGCGCCGATGGCCAGCACCCATTCGCCCACCTGCAGGTCGTCGGAGGAGCCGATGTCCACCACCGGCAGGTCGCTGGCGTCCACCTTGATCAGCGCCAGGTCGCTCTGCGGATCGGAGCCGATCAACTCGGCGTCCAGTTCGCGGCGGTCCTGCAGGCGCACCACGATCTCGTCCGCTTCGCCGACCACGTGGTAGTTGGTCAGCACATAGCCGTCGCTGGAGATAATGAAGCCGGAGCCCAGCGACTCCGTTTCGGAGCGCGGCGCCGGGCCGCCACCGGGGCCGCCCGGGCCGCCGAACTCGTCGAAAAAGCGGCGGAACATTTCGGGAAGCTGGTCCAGCTGCGACTGCTGGCTGCGCTCGCGGCGGGTGACGGTGCTGATGTTGACCACCGCCGGCGCTTCTTTCTTCACCAGGGCGGTGAAGTCCGGCAGGCCGGTGACCAGCGGTTCGCCGTCACCGGCGTCGGCGCGCGCCGGCGCCGTGTCGCGGCTGTCACTGGTGTCCTGCTTGGTGGTGTTGTCGGTGTCCTGGCCGCAGGCGGCGAGCACGCCGGCCAAGGCCAGCATCAACACAATACGATGCGTTATCCCCATGGAAAGGCTCCCTTCTACCCTGTTCTAGGTTCAGGCCGGGTCAGCGCGCGGGCCGCACCCGGATCGTGGTTTCAGCGTCGGCGGCGCCGCCCGGGCGGCTCAGCACGCGCGGCTGATAGCGCCCGGCGCCGGCGACACGGCGACCGTGCAGGCGGGTGATCAGGAAGCCCAGAAGCAGGCCGCCGACGCCGAACAGCGCGGCGCCGTCCACGGCGCGCCCGGCCAGCGTCAGCGACAGCGCGTCGCCCAGCAGGGCGCCGCCGAACAGCAGCGCCAGCGGCAGGGCGTACACCCAGAGGGCGCCGTAGAGCACTGCTTTTTCGGGCACCCCGATCACCACCGGGTCGCCGTCGCGAAAACTGAGATCGGTGACCACCCGCAGGCGGGCGCGCTGGCCGGCGGCCTGGCGGTTGATCACGCTGTGCCCGCAGCCCTGGCGGGCCTGGCACGACGAGCAGGTGCCGGCACGCACCGTTTCCACCCAGATCGCTCCGGGCTCACGGGCCACCACGCGCCCCTGCTCTTCTATCATGGCCGTTTGTCCGTGGCGCGAATCGCCACCGCTTCCATGATGCGTTCGGCGGTGGGCTGCGGAATTTCGCCCACCAGGGTCATCAGGTAGACGCGCTCGTCCAGGTTCTGCACCCGGCTGATCGCCACGGTGGGGCCGACGCGGCTGACGCCCCCTTCCACCTGATCGTTGGCCACGCTCTCCACGAACAGGGTAAAGGTGGCCAGGCCGTCGGTGTAGCTTTGCGCGGTGATCGGCTGGCGCAGGTCCGCCACCCGCCGCCAGTCGCGGTCGGCGGCTTCAAAGCCGGACGGCAGCCAGCCGGCTTCCACGTGTACGCGCTCGGGGCTGGCCGCGGCCACGTTCTCCAGGGAGCGCTCGGCGATCACCTTGGGCAGCTGGAAATCGGCACGCTCCAGGCCCGGCTCCAGGTCCAGGGACACGAACTCGACGCGCTCCACGGCCAGGCCGCTGGCGTCCACCATTTCGGATTTCAGCAGCAGGCTGCTGTCGCGGTCCACCCACAGCCGGTAGCCGTAGCGGTGGTTGTCCAGGGGCGCCACGCGCATGCGGGTGGTGACGCGGCCGGCCACGCGGCCGTCGCCGTCCACCAGCACGTTGTATTGTTCGGGAATCGATGAGGACAGCCGGTCGCGGAACGCCAGCAGGCCGGTGTCGTTGTCGTTGATGCGGGTCAGGGTGCCGTTGGGGTGCAGGCACACCACTTCATCGCCCAGCTGCAGCACTTCCACCAGGCGGCCGTCGAGGTGGGTGAGGCGCTGGTACTGCTTGCCGTCGATCACCGCGTGGCTCAGTTCCATGGTGCTCACCTCGCCGCCCAGCTGATACAGAAAGCGACCCCGGTACTGCAGCTGCTGGGAGGCTTCGGTCATCTCCTCCAGCAGCGCCTGAGCGGGCGTGGGGTCGGCAATCGCGACGGGTGCGGCGAGGGGGGCGGCCAGGGCGAGGCCGAGGGCGAGGGTCCGCATCATTTCGTTAGCGTGCTCCGTTGCGGGCGTCCATGCTCACCAGGCGGGCGTAGGGCATCATGCCCTGGCTGCTGTGGCGAGCGGTGAATTCACTGTGGCGCAGCAGCATGGCGTTCACCCGCGGCTGGGCGGTGTTGACGGTGCTGGTGGCGCGCTCGCCCTGACGGGCGCCCTGCGCCACCAGGGAGGTCTCGCCGAACGGCCGCGTGAGGCGCTGCTCGGCGGCCACCGGGGTGGCGCCGATGGTGGCGCTGCCGGTGGGCGCGGACGGCGCGGCGCCGTCATTGGCGGCCATGGTGGGCGCCGCCGCGCCGTTGCCGGCGGGCACGCTCCAGTACTGCCAGCCGATCACGGTGGCGGCGGCCACGGAGGCGGCCACCGCCACCCGGGCAAAGCCGCCCATCATGCCGGCCCGCTTGGCGGGCTTCGATTCCGCCGCCAGGGCGGCGGAGAGCCGTGCGTTGAACGCCGGCGGCACTTCCCGGCTGGCGTGCCCGCGCAGGGTATCGCTGGCCAGTTGCCAGCGACCCAGGGTCGCGATATCGGCCTGGTCCAGGTCGCGCAGTACGCGCCGGGTTTCCAGTTCGTTGGTTTCGCCGTCCAGGAAGGCGGAAAGCGCTTCGTAGTCCCTGTTCATGTCCTCACCCTCTGTCGCCGCGCTGCGACCCGAGCAGGGGACGCACCGCTTCATCGATGGCTTCACGGGCCCGGAAAATGCGGGAACGAACGGTTCCCACCGGGCACTCCATGACCGCCGCGATATCCTCATAGCTGAGACCTTCGAATTCACGCAAGGTGACGGCGGTCCTCAGCTCCTGGGGCAGCTCCTCGATGGACTTGTGGATAACTGCCTCCAACTCCTCGGACAACAGATGCGACTCCGGGGTTCCAATTTCATGGAGCATCTCCGCGCCACTGTACTGTTCCGCCTCGGCGGCATCCAGGTCGGAGCCCGGCGGCCGGCGGCTCAACGACACCAGATGGTTCTTGGCGGTGTTCACGGCGATCCGATAGAGCCAGGTGTAAAAGGCACTGTCGCCACGGAAACGGGGCAGCGCGCGCCAGGCCTTGATAAAGGCTTCCTGGGCGACGTCCTGGACCTCGTCGTGGTCACGCACATAGCGGCTGATCAGCGCGAAGATACGCTGCTGGTACTTGAGCACCAGCACCTCGAAGGCACGCTGATCGCCGCCCTTGGCTTTCTTGACCAACTGTTCGTCTGACACCGGGGCTCCCTTCAAGGTAACACTGTTCCCAGCCTGGCGGAGGGTAAAACGCGGTATTGTATCAGGTGTTCCACGGGCGGCTATACTAGCGCCTCCGGAAGCACCGGTTTTCACATTGGTTCAACATTTCCCCAGCTAAAGAGGCTTCATGGCCACCTTCCGCTACGACGTTCTGATCATCGGCTCCGGCGCCGCCGGCCTTACCGTGGCCCTGGGCCTGCCCGACGGCGTGCAGGCGGCGCTGCTGTCCAAGGGTGAACTCACCCATGCAAGCACTTACTACGCCCAGGGCGGCGTGGCCGCGGTGCTCGACAGCGACGACTCCCTGGAAAGCCACGTGCGCGACACCCACCTGGCCGGCGGCGGCCTGTGCCATGACGACGCGGTGCGCTACACGGTGGAAAACGGGCCGCGCGCGATTCGCTGGCTGATCGACCAGGGGGTGGACTTTACCCGCCTGGAGGGCTCGGAGGCCAATCCCCTGCCCTACCACCTGACCCGCGAGGGCGGCCACAGCCACCGGCGCATCATCCACGCCGCCGACGCCACCGGGGTGGCGATCTCCAGCACGCTGATCGACCGCGTCAAGGAGCGCGACAATGTACAGCTTTTTGAGCACCGGGTCGCCGTGGACCTGATTCTGCAGGAGCACAACAGCGAACGTCGTTGCTGCGGGGCCTATGTGCACAACATCAAAACCGGCGAAACCGACGTGATTCTGGCGCGCTCGGTGGTGCTGGCCACCGGCGGCGCCTCCAAGGTGTACCTGTATACCTCCAACCCGGACGTGGCCACCGGCGACGGCATCGCCATGGCGTGGCGCGCCGGCTGCCGGGTGGCGAACATGGAATTCATGCAGTTCCACCCCACCTGCCTGTACCACCCCAAGGCGAAGAGCTTTCTGATCACCGAGGCGATCCGCGGCGAAGGCGGCCGCCTGCTGCTGCCCAACGGCGAGCGCTTCATGCCGCGCTTCGACGAGCGCGCCGAGCTGGCGCCCCGGGACGTGGTGGCGCGCGCCATCGACCATGAAATGAAGCGCCTGGGCGCGGACTGCCTGTATCTGGACATCAGCCACAAGCCGGCGGATTTCATCATCGAGCACTTCCCCACCGTGTACGCCAAGTGCCTGCAGCTGGGGCTGGACATCACCCGCGATCCGATTCCGGTGGTGCCGGCGGCGCACTACACCTGCGGCGGCGTGATCATCGACCGCGACGGGCGCACCGACGTGCCCGGGCTGTACGCGCTCGGCGAAACCGGCTTCACCGGCCTGCACGGCGCCAACCGCATGGCCAGCAATTCCCTGCTGGAGTGCTTCGTCTACGGCCGCGCCGTGGCGGAGCATATCGGCGAGCATCTGCACGACCTGCCCGAGCCCCGCGAGGCGGCGCCCTGGGACGATTCCAAGGTGACCGACTCCGACGAAGACGTGGTGATCAGCCACAACTGGGACGAGCTGCGCCGCTTCATGTGGGACTACGTGGGCATCGTGCGCACCACCAAGCGCCTGGAGCGGGCCCAGCACCGGGTGGAGATGCTGAAAAAGGAAATCACCGAGTATTACAGCAATTACCACATCAGCAACGACCTGCTGGAGCTGCGTAATCTGGTGGTGATCGCCGATCTGATTATCCGCTCGGCGCTGCAGCGCAAGGAAAGCCGGGGCCTGCACTTCATGCGTGAATTCCCGGACGCGGACCCGGTCGGCAAGGATTCGGTGCTGGTGCCGGGACGGCCCTGATCAGCGGCGCTGCAGGTAGAGCACCTGGCGCAGCGGCGTCAGCGCCGCCGGGCCGGCCTGGTCCGGAAACACCCACACCCAGCCCCGGCGCGGGCAGTGCAGGGCCAGCCAGTGCTCGCGCAGCATCACCCGGAACGGCGGCGTCAGGGTCACCCGGCGGCCGTCGCGCAGGCTCAGCCGCACGGCGCCGGGGGTGACGTCCACGCTGCGCGGCGTGGCCGGGCGCCAGCGGCGCGCCGCCACCAGCGCGGCCAGCCCGGCGAGCGCCGCCAGGCTCAGCGGCAGGCCACTGAGCAGGATCGCCGCCACGCCCAGGCCGAGCGCGGCGCACCGCAACCGCCGCGGGTAGCGGGAGCCGGCCAGCTCAACCCTTCTGGGCCACACGGTCGAGCAACTCGGCGACGAAGGCGCGCAATTCCGGGTCCTCGGGCTGGGAGCGCCGGGTGAACCACTCCAGCAGGTCCACGTCCTCGCATTCCAGCAGGCGGGCGAAGCGGGCGCGGCGCTCATCGTCGTCGACCTCGAAAAAACGCTCCAGATAGGCGTTGAGCACCACCTCCACCTCGGAGGCGCCGCGCCGGCATTGCCAGTGGAAACGTCGCTTCTGTTCGGCGATATCGAGGGATTCCGGGGGTGTCATTGATGGCGCCTCTTTGGCTGATGGACTGACAGATCAGGGGTGGATTATCTATCATCATGGGCCTTGGTTTACAGCCATGCGCCCCAAACTCTGGCGCGGCACTCGCTATTTCCAAGCTCGATATTCTAAGGAAAGGGGCATTATGAGCACCTGGCAAGCCATTCTCGGCGATCAGCAACCCAGCGCGGGCGGCGTGCGGCAACCGGCGCTGGCGCTTTGCGACCACCTGGCGGTTATCCGCGTTACCGGCGACGAAGCCGGCGACTATCTGCAGGGGCAGATCACCGCCGACCTCAAGCACATCGACGAAGGCGCCCAGCGGCTGGCCATGCACCTTTCCCTGAAGGGCCGGGGGCTGGTCAGCGCCCGGGTGGCGGCGATGCCCGGCGGCTACCTGCTGGTGGTGCCCCAGGCCCGGGTGGACGACACCCTGCGCTGCTTCGAGAAATACAAACTGCGCGCCAAGGCCGATTTCCAGCCTGACGCGGAACTGGCGGTGGCGCAGCTCAGCGGCGGCGTCGACGGCACCCTCGCCGAGGCCGGCCTGCCGGTGCCCGGCACCGGGCAGAGCGCGCACCGCGACGGCATCACCGTGCTGCGCTACGCCCACGCGGACGTGGCGCTGCTGGTGGCGGCGCCGGGCCTGCTGGGCGCCCACTGGCAGGCGCTGAGCGCCGAGCGCGCCCTGGTGGACAGCAACGGCGCCCGCTTCCAGGACATTCTGGCGGGCGAGGCCCAGGTGTTCTCCGGCGGCGAGGACCTGTTCCTGCCCCAGGTGCTGAATTACGACGTGCTCGGCGGCGTCAGCTTCAAGAAAGGCTGCTACACCGGCCAGGAAGTGGTGGCGCGGATGCACTTCAAGGGCAAGCTCAAGCAGCGGATGCGCGCCTTTCAGTACCAGGGGCCGCCGCTGCAGGCCGGGGAAAGCCTGCGTAACGCCGACGGCAAGGCGGTGGGCGAAGTGGTCGACAGCGCCCCGGGCGCGCCGGCCCCGGTGGCACTGGCGGCGCTGCGCGTGACCCACGAGGGCGAGCTCTACCACGGTGACCAGCCGCTGCACGCCGAGCCGCTGGACCTGCCCTACTCGCTGCCGCAACCGAAATCCTGAACCGTTAGCACACCGGAGGCGCCATGGCGTTCCAAGACTACTCCTTGATCCAGGCGCCGATGGCCGGCGGCCTGTCCACCGCTGACGTCGTGGCCGGCGCCAGCCGCGCCGGCGCGCTCGGCTCGGTGGGCGCCGGCTATTTGAGCGGCGACGCCATCATGGCCGCCGCCGAGGGCGTGCGGGCGGCGGGCGGCGACGCCTTCGCCATCAATCTGTTTATTCCCGCCGAACGGGACGCCACCGACGCGGAATGGCGGGCGGCCCTGAAGGCGCTGTCGCCCTGCTACCGGCAGTCCGGCGTGCCGGTGCCGGATGATTTTCCGCCGCTGCCGGATTTCCGTGAGCAGTTCGAGGCCATGCTGGAGGCGCGCCCGGCGGTGTTTTCCTGGACCTTCGGGCGCCTGCCCAAATCGATGATGGCGGCCTGCCGGGCGCGCGGCATCGCCCTGGTGGGCACCGCCACCCACCGTGACGAGGCGCTGGCGCTGGCCGGCGACGGCGTCGACGGCATCGTGCTGCAGGGCGAGGAAGCCGGCGGCCACCGTGGCGGGACCGACCCGCAGGGCGAAGGCCAGCCGCTGGACGCGCTGCTGGACGCCTGCCGGGACCTGGAGACGCCGCTGATCGCCGCCGGTGGCCTGATGGACGGCGCCGACGTGGCGCGGGTGATGGCCGCCGGCGCGGCCACCGGCCAGCTGGGCACGGCGTTTTTGCGCTGCCCGGAGGCCGGCACCGCCGAGGGCTGGCGCCAGGCGCTGGCCGACGCCGGGCCGGACGCCACCGCGGTGACCCGGGCGGTGTCCGGGCGCTGGGCGCGGGGCATCGCCAACGCCTGGATGGACGGGCGGGCGCCCACCGAGGTGGCGCCCTACCCGGACCAGCACCGGCTCACCTCGCCGTTGCGCAAGGCCGCCGGCGTCGAATGGAAGAGCCTGTGGGCCGGGACCGGGGCGCACCGGAGCCGGGCGTTGCCGGTCGAGGAACTGGTCCAAGTCATCGAGGAGGAGCGTCGGGCGGCGGGCCGGTAGACCGCCCGGTGTGACCCTCCAGGGAGGCGCCTCTGGGATCCTGCCGGCCGGCTTGCCGGCCTTTCGCGGGCGAGGCCCGCTCGCACAAGCACAAGCCCACCCCCAGGCTCAGAGGTCGGCTAGGGGGTGCTGCGGCGCCGGGTTCTGGAAGAAGCCGTCGATGTATTCGGGGTCGACCTGGTCGACGTCGCGGTGGCGGAAGCGCGGTTTGCCGTCCTTGTCGATGAGCAGGGCGCGGACGCCTTCGCGGAAGTCGGCGTGCAGGGTGCATTGCACCGCCAGGCACCATTCCATGCGGAACACTTCGGCCAGGGACAGGTGGCGGCTGCGCCGCAGCTGTTCCCAGACCAGGTGGGCGGTTTGCGGGCAGCCGTCGGCGAGGGTGGCGCGGGCTTTGTCGAGCCAGCCGTCGCATTGTTTGTGCTCTAGGATGCGGTGCACCACTTCGTTGACGGTGGCGGCGTCGCAGAGGGTGTTGATGGTGTCGAGATGATCCATCACCGCCGGGGTGAAGCTGTCCGGGCGGGTGGCGAGATCCTGCAGGGTGCGGTGCAGTTGCCGGCGGTTGGCGGCGCGGTCGTCCTGGTAGTGGGTTTCGGCCAGGGCGTCGAGCACCTGCTCGCGGTCGGCGTCGACGAAGCGGTCGGCGAGCCCCAGGTCGAGGGCGTCGCGGGCGTTGAGGTGGACGCCGGTGAGGCCCAGGAACAGGCCGGTTTTGCCGGGCAGGCGGTTGAGGAACCAGCTGGCGCCCACGTCCGGGAACAGGCCGATGGTGATTTCCGGCATGGCGAGCCGGCTTTTCGGGGTCACCAGGCGGAACTGGCTGGCCTGCATCAGGCCCATGCCGCCGCCCATCACCACGCCGTCCGCCCAGCAGATCACCGGGGTCTCGGAGGTGTGCAGGCGATGGTCGAGGCGGTATTCACTGGCGAAGTAGTGCTCGGTGAACGGGTTCCGGCTTTGCCCGGCGTGCTTGACCATGGCGCCGTGCAGGGCGACCACGTCGCCGCCGGCGCTGAGCGCCTTGCCGCCGTTGCCTTCCAGCCAGATCGCCACAACCTCTTCGCGGGCCTGCCAGTCGGTGATTTGCCGGTCGAGGGCTTCGATCATTTCCAGGCTGAGGGCGTTGAGCGAGCGCGGCGCGTTGAGCGTGGCGCGGCCGATCAGGTGGCCGCTGCCGGTGGGGCGTTCTTCGAACTGTACACTTTCTTGGAACTGTACATTGTCGGTCATGCCGAAAGGGTCCTTAATGGGTCGGTGATGCGAAGGTTCACAGGGACCAGTCGATGGGGTCCTTGCCTTGTTGCAGAAGGTACTGGTTGGCGCGGGAAAAGTGCCCGCAGCCCAGGAAACCGCGATGCGCGGAGAGCGGCGACGGGTGCGGCGCGGTAAGCACGCAGTGGCGCTGGCGGTCGATCAGCTTGCCTTTTTTCTGGGCGTAGCTGCCCCACAGAAAAAACACCACGCCTTCGCGCTCGCGGTTGATGTGCTCGATGGCCTGGTCGGTGAATTCTTCCCAGCCCTGGCGCTGGTGGGAAGCGGCCTGGCCGGCGCGCACGGTGAGCACCGCGTTGAGCAACAGCACACCCTGGCGCGCCCAGGCGTCCAGGTTGCCGTGGTCCGGGGCCGGAATGCCCAGGTCCCGCTCGATTTCCTTGAAGATATTGATCAGCGACGGCGGCGTGCGCACGCCCGGCTGCACCGAGAAGCACAGCCCGTGGGCCTGGTTGGGGCCGTGGTACGGGTCCTGGCCGAGAATCACCACCTTGACCTGGTCGAAGGGGGTCTCGTTGAAGGCGCGGAAGATGTCCGGGCCGGGCGGGTAGACGGTCTCGCCGGCCTGCTTTTCCTGGCGCAGGAAGGCTTTCAGATCCTGCATGTAGGGCTTGGTGAATTCGTCACCGAGCACCTGCTTCCAGCCCGGCTCCAATTCCACCGAGGACTGTTCAGCCATGGGGGACCAGCTTCTCCAAAAGGTGGTGCATGCGTTTGTTGAGCGCCTTTTCGTCGGCCCATTCCGGGTGGGCGAGCAGGCGCACCTCGGTGGCGAGCAGGAAGCTGTGGATCAGCTCCGCGTCCAGTTCCGGGCTTTCCGACCCCACCGCCCGGCAGGCGTCGATCAGCAGCGACGACATTTCCTTGAGGTAGAGGTCCGCCAGCCCCCGCAGGCGCGGGTCGAGAATCGCCTCCTGGAAGAACGCCTGCTCGGCGATCAGATGCTCGCGGCGGTTGGTCACCTCATCGAGGATGAACGCGGTGGTCATCGACGCCAGCGACTCGATCAGACGGGCGCGGTCGGGCTCCTGGTGGCTGGCCTGGGCCTGGAACTGCTGGATCAAGCCGAACGCCTGGTCGCGGAACGGGCGGATCACTTCTTCCAGGGCGCGCTCCGCGAACAGCGTGAAGGCGTCCGCGATCAGGTCGGAGATGTCCTTGAAGTAATAGGTGGTGGCGGACAGCGGCACATCCGCCTCGCGGGCCACGGCGCGGTGGCGCACCGCGCGGATGCCGTCGGTGACGATGATGTTAAGCGCCGCGTCCAGAATGGCCTGGCGGCGTTGTTCACTGCCGGCGCGACGGGCCTTGCGGCCCTGATACTGAATGGCTGAACTCATAACGGCCTTCACTTTGTTATTCGTTAATGCGCACTGATGTCGGGCTAGCGCGGTCGCATGTGAGGAAACAGGATTACATCACGAATAGAGGGAGAATTCGTGAATAACATCACCAGACGGTCGATGCCGATTCCCTCGCCGGCGGTGGGCGGCAGGCCGTGTTCCAGGGCGGTGATGTAGTCTTCGTCATAGAACATGGCTTCGTCGTCCCCCGCTTCTTTTTCGGCCACCTGAGCGCGAAATCGTTCCGCTTGATCCTCGGCGTCGTTGAGCTCGGAGAAGCCGTTGGCGATCTCGCGGCCGCCGACGAAGAACTCGAAACGCTCGGTGACGAAGGGGTCGTCGTCCTTGCGGCGGGCCAGCGGCGACACCTCGGTGGGGTAATCGGTAATGAAAGTGGGGTCCTTGAGGCGGTGCTCGACGGTCTTCTCGAAGATCTCGATCTGCACCTTGCCCAGGCCCCAGCCGTCCTTCACGGTGATGCCCAGCCGTTCGGCGATGCCGCGGGCGCCCTGCTCGTCCGCCAGGGTGGCGGCGTCGATGTCGTCGTTGTACTGCAGGATGGAATCGAACACCGACAGCCGCGCGAACGGCTTGCCGAAGTCGTAGACGTCATCCTGGTAGGGAATCTCGGTGGTGCCCAGCACGTCCTGCGCCAGGGTGCGCAGCATGTCCTCGGTGAGGTTCATCAGGTCGTTGTGATCCGCGTAGGCCTGGTAGAACTCCAGCATGGTGAATTCCGGATTGTGCCGGGTGCTGAGGCCTTCGTTGCGGAAGTTGCGGTTGATCTCGAACACCCGCTCGAAGCCGCCCACCACCAGACGCTTGAGGTACAGTTCCGGCGCGATGCGCAGGTACATGTCCAGGTCCAGGCTGTTGTGGTGGGTGATGAACGGCCGCGCCGTGGCGCCACCGGGGATCACCTGCAGCATCGGCGTTTCCGCTTCCACGAAACCGTGGCGCACCAGGTAATTGCGGATGCCGGCCACCATCTGTGAGCGGATCTGGAAGGTGCGGCGGCTGTCCTCGTTGACGATCAGGTCCACGTAGCGCTGACGGTAGCGGGACTCGGTGTCGGTGAGGCCTTTGTGTTTTTCCGGCAGCGGGCGCAGCGATTTGGTGAGCAGCAGGTACTCGTCCATCATCACGTACAGGTCGCCCATGCCGGATTTGCACAGGGTGCCGCGCACGCCCACCACGTCGCCCAGGTCCCAGTGCTTGGTGTCTTTCTGCACCGGCTTGGGGGCGAAGATCTGGATGCGCCCGGACATGTCCTGCAGCACCTTGAAGGCTTTGCGGTCGAGCATCAGGCGCCCGGCCACGGCCACCTGGATGTTCTTTTCTTCCAGCTCTTCCTTGCTCAGCTCGCCGTACTGTTTTTGCAGGTCGGCGGCCAGGCTGTCGCGGCGGAAGTGGTTGGGGAAGGCGTCACCGCTTTCGCGCCACTCGTTGAGCTTGGCGCGCCGCTCGGCGATCAGACGGTTTTCGTCGGCGCCTTCGTGGGCGGCGTCGTTGGGAGTGTTCTGTTCGTCAGCCATGTGTTTAACCTTTTAAAGCCCTGCCTTCAGCGAGGCCTGGATAAAGCGGTCCAGGTCGCCGTCGAGGACCTGCTGGGTGTTGTGGCTTTCCACGTTGGTGCGCAGGTCCTTGATGCGGCCGTCGTCGAGCACGTAGGAGCGGATCTGGCTGCCCCAGCCGATGTCCGACTTGCCCTCTTCCTGCTTCTGCTTTTCGGCGTTGCGCTTTTGCAGCTCCAGGTCGTAGACCTTGGCCTGCAGCATGCGCATGGCCTGGTCCTTGTTCTGGTGCTGGGAGCGGCCGTTCTGGCACTGCGTCACCAGGGTGGTTTCCTCGCCGGTTTCCGGGTCGGTGTGCACATAGGTCAGACGCACCGCGGAATCGGTCCGGTTGACGTGCTGACCGCCGGCGCCGGAGGCCCGGTAGGTGTCGACGCGGATCTTGGACGGATCGATGTCCACGTCGATGTCCTCGTCCACTTCCGGGGACAGGAACACCGAGGCGAAGGAGGTGTGGCGGCGACCGCCGGAGTCGAACGGGCTCTTGCGCACCAGGCGGTGCACGCCGATCTCGGTGCGCAGCCAGCCGTAGGCGTACTCGCCCTCGAAGCGCACGGTGGCGGACTTGATGCCGGCCACGTCGCCGTCGGAGGCTTCCACCAGCTCGGTCTTGAAGCCGTGCGCCTCGCCCCAGCGCAGGTACATGCGCAGCAGCATCTCGGCCCAGTCCTGGGCTTCGGTGCCGCCGGAACCGGCCTGGATGTCCAGATAGGCGTTGGAGGCGTCCATCTCGCCGGAGAACATGCGGCGGAATTCCAGGTCGGCGACCATGCGCTCCAGGCGCTGCAGGTCCGCTTCCACTTCCGCGACGGTGGCTTCGTCGCCCTCTTCCACCGCCAGTTCCAGCAGATCGCGGGTGTCACCGATGCCCTGACCGGCCTGGTCCAGGGTGGCGACGATGTGTTCCAGTTGCGAGCGCTCCTTGCCCAGGGCCTGGGCCCGCTGGGGCTCGTTCCAGACGTCCGGCAGGGCCAGTTCGCGCTCTACTTCGACCAGTCGTTCGCTCTTCTGGTCGTAGTCAAAGATACCCCCTCAGCGCATCGACGCGCTCGGCCAGGTCGGTGAGGTGGGTTCTCAGCGGATTCACTTCCATAAAGGTTCTCAGTGCGCTTTCAATAGAATGGGAAAAGCCGCGTATTCTACCGTTTCAGCCGGCCCCTGACGAGGCCGGGGCCGGCGGGCACCGGGGGTCAGTCCACCAGTTCGTAGACGTGGAAGGCCTCGGGTTTGAGGTTATCCAGGGTGGTGCCGATGTAGACGGCGTTGTTGGGGATGCCGCTGCCGGTGGCGAATACTTTGAAGCGGCGCACTTCCTTGGGGGTGTCGATGACGGTGTCGGCGTCCACTTCCACCCACATGTAGATGGCGCGTTCCTGCTGGATAAAGTCAACGCGCAGCACATCACCTTCTTCCGGCAGGCGCAGTTCCTGCACATCGGTGCCGGCTTCCAGGCGGTGTTTGTGAATTGTTTTCATGCTTCCCTCCGTTAGGGGCTGCCAGACATCGCCGGCCTTTTGGGCCGCGCGAGAATCGAATCGGGTACAACACGCCGGGGCGGCGCGAACGGCAATGCTAGCAAAGTGCCCGCGGGGAGGCACCTGTTACGCGGGTCTGAGGTGCTCGAAGAGCAGCTGCGGGTTGCGGTTGCCGCGGAATTCGTTCACTTCCAGGCGGTAGACGCCGTACACCCGGCGCAGGCGGTCGCCGAGCTGGTCCAGGTCGGCGTTGAAGTGGATGCCGTCCACCACCCCGCCGCAGCCGGGCAGGCCCAGGGTGAGCTTGAGGTGGCGCTCGCCGACCACGCGGCTGTCCAGCACCTCGAATTCGCCGTCGAAGCGCGGCGGCGGGAAGCCCTGGCCCCAGGGGAAGCGGTGGCTGAGGAGTTCCGCGGTGTCCAGGCAGAGGTCCGCTTCCTCCAGGGCGCCGTCGGTTTCCACCACCTCGTCGAACAGGTCGGCGCCGGCCACCGCCGCCACCGCGTCCTGGAACGCTTCGGTGAAGGCGGTCAGGTGGTCGGCGCGCAGGGTCATGCCAGCGGCCATGGCGTGGCCGCCGAACTTGTGCAGCATTTCCGGGTGGGCGGTGGCCACCGCGTCCAGCACGTCGCGCAGGTGCAGGCCGGGTATCGAGCGGCCGGAGCCCTTGAGCATGCCCTTCTCGCGGGCCGGGGCAAAGGCGATCACCGGCCGGTGCACCGACTCCTTGACCCGCGACGCGAGGATGCCCACCACCCCTTCGTGCCAGTCCGGCCCGTGCAGGCAGAGCGCGGCGGGCAGCTCGCGCTCGCGCAGCCGCGCCACTTCCAGCATGGCGGCGTCGCGCATGCCCTGCTCAATGCCGCGCCGTTCGCGGTTGATGGTGTCCAGCTCTTCGGCGAAGCGGCGCGCCTGTTCCTCGCTGTCCGCCAGCAGGCATTCGATGCCGTGGCTCATATCGGTGAGGCGGCCGGCGGCGTTGAGGCGCGGTCCGGCGGCGAAGCCCAGGTCCGCCGCCACCACCTTGGCGGGATCGCGGCCGGCCACCCGCAACAGGGCGCGCAGGCCGGGGCTGCCCTTGCCGGCGCGGATGCGGCGCAGGCCCTGCTCCACCAGGATGCGGTTGGCGTCGTCCAGGATCACCACGTCGGCCACGGTGCCCAGGGCCACCAGGTCCAGCAGGTCGAGCACCGGGCTCTTGATACCCAGGCGGCGCTGCACCGCCAGCAGTAAATAGAAGGCGACGCCGACACCGGCCAGGTTGCGCGCCGGGAAGCCGTCCTCGCACAGGCGCGGATTGACCAGGGCGTCCGCGTCCGGGAGTTGGTCGCCGGGCAGGTGGTGGTCGGTGATCAGCACGCGCATGCCGGCGGCCCGGGCGGCGGCCACGCCGTCGACGCTGGCGATGCCATTATCCACGGTGATGATCAGGTCCGGGGCCAGGGTCTCCCGGGCCAGCTCGACGATCGCCGGCGACAGGCCATAGCCGTACTCGAAGCGGTTGGGCACCAGGTAGTCCGGGCGCCGGAAGCCCAGGCCGGCCAGCCCGCGCACCATCAGCGCGGTGGCGGTGGCGCCGTCGGCGTCGTAGTCGCCCACCACACAGATGCGCCAGTGCTCTTCGCGGGCCTGCTGCAACAGGTCCACCGCCGCGCCCAGGCCGTTGAAGCCGTCCGGGTGCGGCAGGCGGCCCAGACTCAGCTGCAGCTGCTCTTCCCGGGTGACGCCGCGGGCGGCCAGCACCCGGGCCAGCAGCGGCGGCACGCCGGGCCAGTCGGGCACGGTGTCCAGGGTACGGCGGCGGATCTCGGGAAAAGGACGTGCGCTCATCAATTCAGCCTGGCGGAAAGACGCGGCAAGGGTCCGCATAGACGCCTCCCGAGTCAAGATACTCCGGGCCCGGCTTGCTGTATCCTCCTCATGGCTGAAAGCGCCGGTGGTTGAAAGACCCCGCCCCGCACCCAATACAGGCGGGAAGCGGGCTTGCAACGACCGGCAAGTCACAAAAAGGGACTGAATGTATGCCCTTTGCTTTCATATACTTGGCGCCCCCGAGTGAGGAACCACAGGCTCACCAAGGCGGCTGGCCGGCCGCATACTTTGGGACTGGAGAGCAAACGATATGATTTACCAAGGCAACGCCGTAAGCGTACAACTGCTTGACGACGGGATCGCCGAACTGAAGTTCGACCTTCAGGGCGAGTCCGTGAACAAGTTCGACCGTGCCACCCTGGAAGACCTGAGCAAGGCCACCGAGGCCCTCAAAGGCAACGACCAGGTGAAGGGCATCGTCGTCACCTCCGCGAAAAACGTGTTCATCGTTGGCGCGGACATCACCGAATTCACCGAAATGTTCGCCCAGGACGAAGCGGAGATCGCCAAATGGTCCCGCCAGGCGAACGACATCTTCAACGCCTTCGAAGACCTGGACGTGCCGAAAGTGGCCGCCATCAACGGCTTCGCCCTGGGCGGCGGCCTGGAAATGTGCCTGGCCTGCGAATTCCGCGTGATGAGCGAACAGGCCCAGGTGGGCTTCCCGGAAGTGAAGCTGGGCATCTACCCCGGTTTCGGCGGCACCGTGCGCGCGCCGCGCCTGATGGGCGTGGACAACGCCATTGAGTGGATCTCCGCCGGCGGCCAGCACAAGCCGGAAAAAGCCTTCAAGGACGGCATGGTGGACGCGGTGGTCAAGCACGACGACGTGCGTGACGCCGCCATCGACCTGGTCAAGCAGTGCCTGGCCGGCAAGATCGACTTCCGCGCCAAGCGCCAGGAAAAGCTGGAGCCGCTGCCGATGCCCCCGATGGAGCAGATGATGGCGTTCCAGACCGGTTCCGCCATGGTCCAGCAGCAGGCCGGCAAGAACTACCCGGCGCCCATGGAAGCGGTAAAATCCATGCAGAAAGCCGCCGGCATGAAGCGCAACGAAGCGCTGGACGTGGAGTCCAAGGGCTTCGCCAAGGTCGCCAAGACCCCGCAGGCCACCGCCATGGTGGGTCTGTTCCTGGCCGACCAGCAGGTTAAGAAAGTGAACGGCAAGACCGCCAAGGCCAGCCGCGAGATCAACAACGCGGCGGTACTGGGCGCGGGCATCATGGGCGGCGGCATCGCCTTCCAGTCCGCCCTGAAAGGCACCCCCATCGTGATGAAGGACATCAAGGCGGAAGCCCTGGACCTGGGCATGAACGAAGCCTCCAAGCTGCTCGCCAAGCGCGTCAGCAAAGGCAAGATGGACGCCGCCAAAATGGGCAAAACCCTGTCCATGATCCGTCCCACCCTGAGCTACGGTGACTTCACCAACATCGACGTGGTCGTCGAGGCGGTGGTCGAGAACCCGAAGATCAAACAGTCCGTGCTGGCGGAAACCGAGGAAGTGCTGGGTGACGACGCGGTGCTCGCGTCCAACACCTCCACTATTTCCATCACCCGCCTGGCGGAAGCCCTGAAGAAGCCGGAGAACTTCGGCGGCATGCACTTCTTCAACCCGGTGCACATGATGCCCCTGGTGGAAGTGATCCGCGGCGAGAAGACCTCCGACGAAACCGTCGCCACCCTGGTCAAGTACGCCCAGAAGATGGGCAAGAACCCGGTGGTGGTGAACGACTGCCCCGGCTTCCTGGTGAACCGCGTTCTGTTCCCCTACTTCGCCGGCTTCGGCATGCTGGTGCGCGACGGCGCCGACTTCCAGCAGGTCGATAAGGTGATGCAGAAGTTCGGCTGGCCCATGGGCCCCGCCTACCTGCTCGACGTGGTCGGCATCGACACCGGCGTGCACGCCGCCGAAGTGATGGCCGAAGGCTTCCCCGACCGCATGCAGCACGACTTCAAGGACCCGTCCGAGATCATGTTCGAAAACGAACGCTATGGTCAGAAGAACGGCATCGGCTTCTACAAGTATGAAGAAGACAAGAAGGGCAAGCCCAAGAAGGTGGTCGACGAGAAGACCTACGAGCTGATCAAGCCGATGGTCACCGGCGAGTCCAAGGAGTTCGACGCCGACGACATCATCGCCCGCATGATGATTCCGATGTGCACCGAAACCATCCGCTGCCTGGAAGACAACATCGTCGGCTCCGCCGCCGAAGCCGACATGGCCATGATCTACGGCATCGGCTTCCCGCCGTTCCGCGGTGGCCCGCTGCGCTACATCGACAGCATCGGCACCAAGGCATTCGCGGAACTGTGCGACAAATACGCCCACCTGGGTAAGCTTTACGAAGCCCCCCAGATGCTTAAAGACAAGGCCGCCAAAGGCGAAGCCTTCTTCGCGTAAGGCACGGGCAAAGGAGATTTTGAAATGAGTTTGAATCCGAAAGACGTCGTCATCGTCGATGCCGTGCGCACCCCGATGGGCAAAAGCCGTAACGGCCAGTTCCGCAACGTGCGCGCGGAAAAACTGTCCGCGCTGCTGATCCAGGCGCTGATGGCGCGCAACCCCAACTGGAGCATCGAAGAAACCGAAGATGTGATCTGGGGCTGCGTGAACCAGACCAAGGAACAGGGCATGAACATCGCCCGCAACATTTCCATGCTGGCCGGCCTGCCGCGCACCAGCGCCGCGCAGACCGTGAACCGCCTGTGCGGCTCCTCCATGCAGGCCCTGCACAGCGCCGCCCAAGCCATCGAAACCGGCAACGGCGACGTGTTCGTGATCGGCGGCGTGGAGCACATGGGCCATGTGGCCATGGACCACGGTGTGGACCTCAACCCCGAGCTGTCCAAGTACACCGCCCGGGCCTCCAACATGATGGGCCTGACCGCGGAAATGCTCGGCCGCATGCACGGCATCACCCGCGAACAGCAGGACCAGTTCGGCGTGCGTTCCCACAAGAAAGCCTGGGAAGCCACCGAACAAGGCCGCTGGAAGAACGAGATCGTGCCGATCGAAGGCCACGACGCCGAAGGCCGCAAGGTACTCTGCGAAATCGACGAGACCATCCGCGCCAACGCCAGCCTGGAAGACATGGCCAAACTGCGCCCGGTGTTCGACCCGGCCAGCGGCTCCGTGACCGCCGGCACCTCCTCGGCCCTGTCCGACGGTGCCAGCGCCATGCTGGTAATGAGCGCCGAGCGCGCCCAGGCCCTGGGCCTCAAGCCCCGCGCCAAGATCCGCAGCATGGCCGTGGCCGGCTGTGACGCGGCCATCATGGGCTACGGCCCGGTGCCCGCCACCCAGAAAGCCCTGAAACGGGCCGGCCTGACCATCGACGACATCGACTACGTCGAGCTCAACGAAGCCTTCGCCGCGCAGTCCCTGCCCGTCCTGAAGGACCTCAAGCTGCTCGACAAGATGGACGAGAAGGTCAACCTGAACGGCGGCGCCATCGCCCTGGGCCACCCCCTGGGCTGCTCCGGCGCGCGCATCACCGGCACCCTGCTCAACGTACTGGAAGGCAACGACGGCCAGATCGGCCTTGCCACCATGTGCATTGGTCTGGGTCAAGGTATTGCTACGGTGATTGAGCGGGTTTAAGTCTCCGCTTTATTCACTGTTGGTGATATGAAGAAGCCCCGGCGGGATTTCCCGTCGGGGCTTTTTGTTTGGTAAAATTGATTCCTCAGATTTAATTCTCTTCAAATATTTGGTTAATCAGTTCGGCCAGATCGGTCAAGACTTCTACGGAGGTATCGGAAAGCCCTGTGCCTTCGTGAAGGTACATATTCCTAATCCGCCTTTTTCCATGAAGGGCTTTTTCAGCTACACGCATCGCTCGAAGTTCAGCGAGAATCTCCTCCTCACTGGGGGTAGGAGATGGCACTGGTTCTTTCCCCACCAGCCCGCTGTGAATCATGTCTCGAGTTAACCTTTCCCTCACTGCACTTTCTGCTACTGCCCGGAAAGACACCATTCGTTCATCCGAGACCCACCCTTCGGCCAAGGCTATTTTTATATAGTCTTTAAAGCTTTTTGGGCGCCTATGCTGGAAACGAGTCCCTACAAGCTCGTATTTCTCTTTCAAGGAACTTTCTAGTGCCATGTAGCCAATAATCTCGGCTGCTTGGTGCAGCCGATATGAGTAATAAGAGTACAAAGCTATATTTTTCGCATTTTCAAATATCTGCCGAACTGAAACCGGAACGCGATCCGAAATTTTGATCTCAGCGATACAGCCGTGCCAATACTCGATACTAAAGTGCTTGTTTCTAGGATCAGGAAGATGCAAACAATCAACAGACTTCAGTGCATCTTCATCGCCAATACCATCACCCATCCATCACCCAAAATCTCTCGATTACAATTTAGGTACCGTTTAGTACCGACCGCAAAAACCGACTGGTTTCATTGGTGCTGGCCCTCCGCAGGCGTGACGCCTAGGAACAGCCCTACAACAGAGAAACGCGGCAGCTATAAGTGCAAACAGAATGAGACCATTCTTCATAGGTCGGTCAGGCACGCCCTTGGAAGCCCCAATCTATACACGCCCATCGCAAACGTCGAATACCCTGACTCTCAGAAGCGACTTCCCAGTTAATCAAGCCCGACGCTGACCGCCGGGCTTGATTGCTACCACGCGTTATCCCTCGTCCGGAATCTCCGGATCCACCAGCTGCGCGAGCTGTATCAACGTTTCCTGCCAGCCCTGATAACACATCTCCGCCGGGATCACGTCGGGCACGCCCTCCTGGACGATGTGCACCTCGGTGCCGCCGAGCACTTCCTTCAGGGTGACGGTGACCTGCATCTCGCCGGGGAGGTTGGGATCGTCGAACTTGTCGGTGTAGCGGATGCGCTCGTTGGGTTTCAGCTCCACGTAGGTGCCGCCGAAGGTGTGGCGGCTACCGGTGGTGAAGTTGGTGAAGGACATGCGGTAGCCGCCGCCTTCGCGGACGTCGCTTTCGTGCATGGTGGCGGTGAAGCCGAAGGGTGGCAGCCATTTGACCATGGCGTCCGGGTCGGTGAAGGCGCGGTAGAGGCGGTCCGGGGTGCCGCGCAGGACGCGGTGCAGGCGGATGGTTTGGCCAGTCATGGGGTCTCTCCTTTGCTGTGGATACCCCTGGTCGAACGCCGAATCTGGATTTCGACAACCGGTCCGTCAGGGCGCGCTCGCGAGCACACCCTGACTGCTGGCCCCTCTCCTAGGGGAGCGGCACAAATGTTTGTGTTGTGCCTCGACGGCCTTCGTGGACGTGCTCCCAGGTGGCTTTCACCGTGGGTTGGGCGTCGCTCAGATCGATGGTGGCATCGACCAGGTAGCCGCTCATGGACAGGGCCATCAGGCGGAGTGTCCGGCCATCGGTTTCCACGATCTCCGCGGCTATTAAATCGCTGAACTCCAGGTCGTTTTGCTCCTTCGAGGAAGCCGGCGCCCCGGCGACACCGCCCTCTGCCCCTGGATCCGAACGGCGCGCCGTCCAGATCGTCGGCTGCGTCTTGGATGACAAACGGGGCATCGTCGTTCTCGCCGATGCCGATGGCAAGGGGCAGAAGATCGGCGAAATCCTCGGCCAACGCCTGATCGTAGAGCGGGTCGAACGCCAGGCGGCGGGTGGCTTCAAAGCTCGGATAGTCGCCGCTATCCGGACTTCCGGAAGCACGGCCATCCGCCATCGACGTTTCAATGAAATGGGTGGCGCCGGTGGTGCCATCGATTTTGAAACCTTCACCCTGACCCGATGTATTCAACCAATCCGCCGACTCTTCAAAGCCGGTGGCGGCGTATCGGCCAGGTTGGTGCCGTAGGCGGCGCCTTGCCGGGTCACCAGGAACGTCATGCCGGTAAGCGCGTTCCCGGCGTGGCGGACGGTACCGCGATACAGCCCGGCGTTGCTCAGGTGCAGGGCCACGATCACATGATCCTGGGCGTCCGCCGCCGCCACCAGCGGATAAGGCCCACCGGGCAAATCGGCGGTGAGCATGTCCAGCGCGGAGGCGATGGCGGTTTCAAAGGCCAACGGATCCAGGCTGAAATCGATGGCCAGGCCCAGGTCCAGGTGCGAGGCCGGGTCGATCTGGATGCCGTTGGCCAGGTCCTGGTCGGCGTCCAGGCTGATCAGGAAGCGGCTGATATTGATCACGGTGTTGTCGTTTTCGTCGGCGCCGTCGCCGGCCAGGTCCACCGGGGTGATGAACACCGTATTGCCGTTCACCACGGCCTCGCCCAATTCAATATCGCCGATCAGAAAGCGTGCGGTGGCGCCGTCCGGGCAGCGCAGCACGCCCTGTTCGCCGGTGGTTTTGGTGCTTGAAGAGCCGCAGGTGTAGTGCAGGCCGGTGACGGCGTTGTCCACGAAGTGCGCGGTGCGTGTGGCGGTACCGCCGCCGCTGCTGCTGGAGCTGCTTGATCCGCCACAACCGGTGATGGCCAGGATCGCGACGACAGCCGCGCCGGCGAGAAAGGTCTTATCCATGTTATCCCCCAAATTCCATGTCAGCGCGCCCTTGCTGTTATGCGGTCCTGGGCACGTCGTTGCATAAGTCTAGGGATGGCCCACGGGAATGCTGTGATCCAAAACACACTCCGCTTACCCCATATGGGGTATGCGCGCCCTGCTCTGCCCTGGCTACTCTTGCCCGCATGGGGACGCCGGTGTCTGTCACCGGCGCATACAACAAGACGGAGCAGGACATGAAGAGACGTCATCTGATGGCGGGCCTGGGGGCCCTGATGGTGATGGGGGGATGCACGCCGTCCTCGCAGGTGGATAACGTGGCCGGCCAGGCCTCGGTGTACGAGGACCCGTCTTCCTCGGGCCGTGTTCAGGGGGTCGGCATCGAGTCCCAGGACGTGGTGGCGATGACCGACGAGATGATGCGGGACATGCTCTCCAACCGCATTCTGGCGGCGCGGGACGTGCCGCCGCGGATCATCATCGACAACGAATACTTCAAGAACGAAAGCTCTTCGATCATCAATACCAACCTGCTCACCGACCGTCTGCGCGTGGAGCTGAACCGCGCCGCCAACGGCCGGATGGTCTTTGTGGGCCGCCACTTCGCGGACATGGTGGAGAAAGAGCGCGAGCTCAAGCGCGACGGCGCCGTGGACGGCGGCACCATCCGCCAGACGCAGGCCACCGCCGGCGGTGACTACCGGCTGGGCGGGCGCATCGCCTCGCTGGACGCCATGGACCGCAACAGCCAGACGCGCTCGCGCTACCACCAGGTGACGTTCGAGATGATCGACCTGGAGCTGGGCACCATTGTCTGGAGCGGCTCTTATGAGATGAAGAAGGCGAGCCAGGACAATGTGCTTTATCGCTAAGGTCGGGGCGCCGCTGGCCGCCGCCTTGCTGCTCGCCGGTTGCGCCACCGGGCCCACCCAATACGAAACCCGCGCCCTGGACCCGGACCAGCAGGCGGTGGTGGCGAGCAAGCCCGCCGCCCTGCAGCCGCTCTACCAGGACCTGTTCGAGGAAGGCCGCCGCAACGAGGTGCTCAACCTGATGGAGATCGGCGCCGCCGCCTTCCACCGGGGACACTACGACCTGTCCAAGGCGGCGCTGGACCGGGCCATCGCCAATATCGAAAGCGTCTACGCCGACAACGAGGCGGCCCACCGGGCGCGCAGCCTGTGGTACGAGGAAGGTGAAAAGGACTTCAAGGGCGAGCCCTATGAACGCTCCATGGTGTTCTATTACCGGGGCCTGCTGTTCCTGCGCGACGGCGATTACGGCAACGCCCGCGCCAGCTTTATCAGCGGGCTGCTGCAGGACGCCTTCGCCGAGGAAGAGCAGAACACCACGGATTTCGCCTCGCTGATCTATCTGGCGGGCTGGTCCGCCAAGCTGGCCGGCAGTAACACCCTTGCCGAGCAGCACTTCGAGGAGTACCGGCAGTTCCGTCCGGACGGCCCGGTGCCCGCCGCCGACCACAACACCCTGGTGATCGCCGAAACCGGCACCGCGCCGCGCAAGCTGGCCGACGGCGTCGGCCATTACGAGCTGGTCTACCGGCGCGGCAAGCGGATCCGCGCCCAGGGTGCGGAGCTTATGCACGGTGGTGACAGCGTCGCCCTGTTCCCGGTTGAGGACGTGTTCTTCCAGGCCTCCACACGGGGCGGGCGCACCGTGGACCGCATTATCGAAGGCAAGGTGCAGTTCAAGAAGAACACCCAGGCCACCGGCGACGTGCTCACCGCGGCCAGCGGCAACAGCGCCGTGGCCGGCCTGAGCATGGCCGCCGGCGGCGGCCTGGCGGCGGGCTTTCATACCGTGACCGCCATCGGCGTGGCCGCCCAGGGTTTGTCCGCGCGTTCGCGCACCGAGGCGGACACCCGCTACTGGCACCGCCTGCCGGACGGCCTGCATGTGACCACGATGCGTCTGGCGCCCGGCGCCGGGCCGCTGCAAGTCCGTTTCCTGGACGACACCTCGCAACCGCTGCCGGACGGCACCGAGACCGTGCCCGTGCATTTCGATGACCGGGGCAACGGCCTCGCCTTCGCCAGCAGCCGCCCCACAGAAGAAGGAAAGCCACTATGAAAACCCTGATCGTCAGCGCGCTGCTGGCCGCCGGCCTGGTCGTCACGGGCTGCCAGAGCAGCATGAGCAAGGAAGAGTTTCAGCAGCGTACCGAAGACACCGGCTACAACACCGTGATCTTCACCGACTACGACCTTAACCGGCGCTTCAAGGACGGCCTCACCGGGCCGGACAACGTGGTGCGCCTGTCCACCACCGGCCACGGCATCGAACGCACCGACACCGGCACCTCCCAGGTGTGGGTGGAGCTGCGCAACCACACCGACTTCAACTACATGGTGGAAGCGCGCACCTCGTTCTACTCGCAAAGCGGCCGCCCCCTGGACGCCCGCCCGGTGTGGCGGCGCATCTCGGTGCCGGCCAACGCGCGCGCCGTGTACGAAGAAAAGTCGGTGACCACCGACCGGCTGCAATACCGCGTGGAAGTGAGGCAAGCACGATGAACCGACAACGGCTGATCCGCTACGCCGGGCTGGGCGTCACCCTGTGGCTGGCCGGCACCGCCGGCGCCCAGACCGACCATTCGGCGGCGCCGATGATGGCCCCGGCCAAGGCGCCGCTGAGCGAAGAGGCCTACCGGGAACAGCAGGCGCCGGGGGGCCGCCAGGAGGCTGCCGACACTATCACCGCGCGCTTCCGCGACCGCTTTGCCAAGGACGGCGAAGCGCGCATCGCGGTGCTTTGGAACGAGGCGTTGTCCAGCCGGGTGAGCGACTGGCAAAGCCGGCAACGAGCCACCCTGGGGGTGCGCGGCGAATTCGAAGCCAGCGGCCCGGACGGCGACAGCCAGGGCAACGCCCGGGGCCAGGCCACCGCGCAGAACGAATACCGCGACGGCGAGCGCCCCACGGATAACCGCGCCGCCCACGAGCTGCAGTCCGGGCTGGTCACCACCTTCCGCGGCGCCGGCGCCAGCGTGGTGGACCGCGCCCTGGCCGCGCGGCTCACCGACAACGCCCTGGAAGACGGCAGCTTCTCAAGGCTGTCGCCGGACAACGCCCGCCTGCGCATGCGCGCGCTGGCGGAGCACGCCGACTTCGTCATGGAGCTCACCGCCGGTCCGTCGTTCGAGGACCAGCCGGTGTACCAGGTGCGGGTGCTGTCCACCCGCGACGCCTCGGTGCTGGCGGTGTTCACCAGCACCGGCCGGCGCGACAACGACGAAGACCCGCCCTACCAGTGGGTGGCCACGGATCGGGGCTATCAGAAACGGGTACAGCCGGTGTCCCTGGCCGAAACCGGCCGGGAACTGGCGCTGCAGACCATGGCGCGCATGGCGCCTTAACAACATCAATCAAGCAGTAGGGGAACGACGATGACTTTTTCCATAACTCACGCAACGCGGTATGTCCTGCTGGCGGCGGCGCTGGCAACCCTGGGGGGCTGCGCCACGCCGCAACAGCAGGCCCAGATGCAGGCCTGGCAACAGATACAGGCGCAACAACAGGCGCTGGCGCAGGAGTCCGGCAAGATCGGCGCGGTGTTGGCGAGCGACGCGCAGGGCCGCGTCGTGATCGGTACCCTGGTGCCCGGCGCACCGTCGGACCAAAGCGGCGAGGTGCACACCGGCGACCAGCTTCTGGCGGTGGCCGAAGGCGACGGCGAACCACAAAGCGTGGGCGGCAAATCGATGCTGGAAGTGCGCCTGATGGTCCAGGGCGAGCCGAATACGCCGGTCAGCCTGGTGCTGGCCGGCCAGGACGGTGGCGACGATCGCACGGTGACCCTGACCCGCGCGGAGATCACCCCGCAGCAGCAGCAAGCCCTGGCCGAGATACAGCAGGCCGAAGCGCAGGCCCGGGTCGAAGGCCTGGCGATTGAGGACAACTCCGGTGAATACCTGAGCCCCTACACCAGCGACGGCGTCACCGCCGAGTGGGTGAACAAGGCGATCAACGCGAAGATGGGCTCGGCGGCGGGCTCCGCGGTGGGCGCGGCGGCCGGTGCCTACGCCGGACGCAAAGCCCTGGAAAGCGTGCCCGGCGGCAGCCTGATCGGCAGCTTCTTCGGCGGCATGGCCGGTTCCAAGGCGGGCCAGAACGTGGGCCGCGACGCCGCCATCCAGGCCTCCGGCGGCTGGGAGTACATCCGCGAGACGTCGGATCTGTCGTTCCGCTCACTCAACGACATGGCCCGTTGGATGACCACGGTGCACGGCCAGAAGAGCAACTTCCAGGAAGTGCTCAACGCCACCCTGCAGGTCTACCCGGAGCTTCAGCCGGCGCTGGCCAGCGCCCGCTAAACCCCCTGGGGCAACGGCCGGTCGTGATCAGAAGCGGCCGGTCCAGCCCAGTTCCACGGTGCGCGGCGCGCCCACGTAGACCTGGGTGGCGCTGTAGCCGGACCAGTCGGCGTAGAACTCGTCGGTGAGGTTGCGTCCGCGCAGGGTCAGGGTGCCGCTGGCCACCGGGTAGCTGACCCAGGCGTCCAGCAGGCTGCGCTCGTCCACCAGGTACTCATTGGCAGTGCCGGTGTAGAAGTCGCCGGTGTGGCGTACCGCGCCGCCCAGGGTCAGCGGCAGCGCCGCCAGGGTGTAGGCGCTGCTCAGGTTGGCGGTGGTTTTCGGCACGTTGGTGAGGCGGTTGCCGGACAGGTCCTCGCCGCCGGCGCCCAGCAATTGATCGTATTCGGCGTCGTTCCAGGCGCCGTTCAGGTTAATCCACCAGCGCTCATGGGGGCGCACCGTCAGGTCCACTTCCACGCCTTCGGCCTCGATGCCGCCGCCCTGCACGGACAGCGCCGGGTTGGCCGGGTCGCGGGTGACGATGTCGTCCTGATTCAAGCGGTACACGGCGGTGGTGAGCGTGACCCGGTCACGCCACAAATTGGCGCGTGCGCCCAGTTCGGTGGCGCGGCCGTCGCTCAGATCAAAACGCGCGTTGGTGGGGTTGCTGAGCAACAGGCTGCCGATCGGCGATGACGCCTGATTGTACTGCGCGAACACCTGCATGTTGTTGGTCAGGTCGTAGACCGTGCCCAGCCGCCAGGAGAGGTCCTCGAAGGTTTGCCCGAAGGTGTCCCGGGTGCCGGCGCTCAGGTCGTCGATGCCCCGATCCAGCTCCAGGTATTCGTAGCGCAGGCCGCTCACCAGCACCCAGTTGGGGGTCAGGTTGAGGGCGTCTTCCAGGAACACCGCGCCGCCGGACACGGTGCTGTCGAAGTCGGCCCGCGAGCTGTAGTTGGCCGGGCTGTTGGGCGGCATATCACCGCGATCCGGGTTGAACGGGTCCACCGAGGTGGTGTCGCCGAAGCGGCGGCGGCTGTCGAAATCGGTGTACTGGTATTCGGCGCCTACCACCAGGCGGTGGCGGCGCTCGCCCAGGTAACCGTCGTGGACGCCGTAGAAGCGGTCGGTGGCGAACCGGTGGTGATGGTTGATGCGAGTGGTGAGCCGGTCCAGCTGTCCGGTGGCGTCGTTGTAGGTGAAGTCTTCCGAGTTGGCCCAGTCCCGATTGGCGTTGTAAAAGCTCAGCTCGTTGACCAGCCGCCAGGTGCCGTTGAGTTGATAGTCGGCCTTGGTGCGCAGCCACTGGCTGTCGGCGGTCATTTCGCCGTCGCGCACGTTGTAGTTGTTGTCGCGGATCGCTTCGTCCAGCACCAGGCCGCCGCCGGAAACCACGTCGCTGGGGTCGCGGGCCACGTCCTCGGGCAGCAGCGGCGCGCCCTGGTAGGGGGTGGCGTAGCGGTCGCTGTACAGATCCAGGGCGGCGCTCAGGGTGAGCCGGTCGCTGGCCTGGATCAGGATGCCGGTGGTCAGCGCGGTGGTCTCGGAATCGGTGTCGTCCACATAGCCGCTGCTCCGGCCGTGGCTGAGGTCGGCGCGCACCGCCACGTCGGGATTGACCACCCGGTTGGTGCCCACGCCCAGCCGCAGGCTGTCGTGGCTGCCGTATTCCAGCATGCCGTCGTGACGGTCGCCGGCCAGGTCCGGCTTGCGGGTCACCAGGTTGAGGGTGCCGCCCAGGGCGCCGGTGCCGTGCAGCACCGAGGCCGGGCCCTTGAGCACCTCCACTCGCTCCAGGTTCCAGGTGTCCAGGTTGCGCGACACCAGCGACGGGTCGGCCACGCGCACGCCGTCGAACAGGTAGCCCACATCGGTGAGCCCGCGCATCGACACCGAGGCCGGCGAGCCGGGAATGTTGCCGGCGGCCACGCCGGGGGCGCTGCGGTACAGCTCGATCAGATTACGCAGGCCGAGCTGTTCGATGTCCTCGCGGTCCACGGTGCTCACCGTGGCCGGGGTCTCGCGCTCACTCAGGCCGAGACGGCCGTCGGTGGTGGTGGGCGTCACCAGGGCGGCGCCGTCGTCATCGACGCGCACCGTGTCCAGGTGGTGGCCGGAGGGCGCCGACCAGGCGGTGGGTGCCAGTATCGTCAGGGCGATCGCCAGGGGGGCGTGGCGGGAAAAGCGGGACCGGGCAACAAACAACACTGGGGCCTCCAGGCTGGCACATCGAGAGTGTGCGCAAGCCTAGCGGCCCGGCGGACAAAGGGAATGCGGCAAATTGTCGCGGTGCGCTCAGGCGACGCCCTGGCTGCGCAGGTAGTCCTCGTAACTGCCGTGGAAATCGACGATGCCGGTGGGCGTCAGCTCGATGATGCGGGTGGCCAAGGACGACACGAACTCACGGTCGTGGCTGACGAACAGCAGCGTGCCCGGGTAGTTTTCCAACGCCAGGTTGAGCGACTCGATGGATTCCATGTCCAGGTGGTTGGTGGGTTCGTCCAGCAGCATGATGTTGGGGCGCTGCAGCATGATCTTGCCGAACAGCATGCGGCCCTGCTCGCCGCCGGAGATCACGTTCACGGTTTTGTTGATCTCGCTGGAGGAGAACAGCAGCCGGCCCAGGGTGCCGCGGATGATCTGCTCGTCGTCGCTCTCCTTGCCCCACTGCTGCATCCAGTCGAACAGGTTGAGCTTGTCCTCGAAGTCGGACGCGTGGTCCTGGGCGTAGTAGCCGAGGGTGGCGTTTTCCGACCACTTCACTTCGCCGGCGCTGGGCTCCAGGTCGCCCATCAGGCAGCGCAGCAGGGTGGTCTTGCCGACACCGTTGGGGCCGATGATGGCGATGCGCTCGCCCACTTCCACGCGCAGATCCAGGCCAGAGAACAGCTCTTCGTCATCGAAGCTTTTCGCCAGGCTCTTCACTTCCACCGCGTTGCGGAACAGCTTCTTGTCCTGCTCGAACACGATGTAGGGGTTCTGGCGGCTGGACGGCTTGATGTCCTCCAGCTTGATCTTGTCGATCTGCTTGGCGCGGGAGGTGGCCTGCTTGGATTTCGACGCGTTGGCCGAGAAGCGGCTGACGAACTGCTGCAGATCGGCGATCTGCGCTTTCTTCTTGGCGTTGTCGGCGCGCTTGCGTTCCAGCGCCTGGGTGGCGGCGGTCATGTACTCGTCGTAGTTGCCCGGGTAAACCCGCAGCTCGCCGTAGTCCAGGTCCGCCATGTGCGTGCACACGCTGTTCAGGAAGTGGCGGTCGTGGGAGATGATGATCATGGTGCAGTCGCGCTGGTTGAGCACGCCTTCCAACCAGCGGATGGTGTTGATGTCTAGGTTGTTGGTGGGCTCGTCGAGCAGCATGATGTCCGGCTCGGAGAACAGCACCTGGGCGAGCAGCACGCGCAGCTTCCAGCCCGGCGCGATCTCGCTCATCGGGCCGAAGTGCTGGTCCACGGGAATGCCCACGCCGAGCAGCAGATCGCCGGCGCGGGATTCGGCGGTGTAGCCGTCCAGCTCGGCGAACTCGGCTTCCAGCTCGCCGGCGCGCAGGCCGTCTTCCTCGGTCATCTCCGCCTTGGCGTAGATGGCGTCGCGCTCCTCCTTGACCTTCCACAGTTCGTCGTGGCCCATGATCACCGTGTCCACCACGGAATACTGTTCGTAGGCGAACTGGTCCTGGCGCAGTTTGCCGATGCGCTCGTTGACGTCCTTGGACACGTTGCCGGAGGACGGGTCCAGGTCACCGCCGAGAATCTTCATGAAGGTGGACTTGCCGGAGCCGTTGGCGCCGATCAGGCCGTAGCGGTGGCCGTCGCCGAATTTCACGGAGACGTTCTCGAACAGCGGCTTGGCGCCGAACTGCATGGTGATGTTGGCGGTGGTGAGCAAGGTCGGGTTCCGAATTGGTGTGGCGTGGAGGGGCGAAAAGGGGGCGGATTATGCCACAGAGCCTGGTTCGGGTCACACCGGGGCTTTGCTATGATGTGTCTTTTACATCCCGTCATAAGGACAAGCCATTGCTCACCCGCCTGCCCCGCTGGGTGGAGGTCGGCGCTTTTTTGCTGGCCTTTCTCGCCGGCAGCGTCAACGCTGTTGGACTGCTGGGTTTCAGCCACCAGTCGGTGTCGCACCTGACCGGCACCACCTCGTTGCTGGGCCTGGCCCTGGCGGACCTGGCGCTGACCCAGGCCGGCCACCTGCTGCTCACCCTGCTCAGCTTCCTGGCCGGCGCCGCCCTCAGCGGCGTGCTGATTCCCGGCTCGGCGCTCAAGCTGGGCCGCCATTACGGGTTTTCGCTGCTGATCGAAGCGTTCCTGCTGCTGATGGCGATGCTGACCCTGCAACAGGGCAGCGATCTGGGGGTGTATCTGGCGTCCATGGCCTGCGGCCTGCAGAACGCCATGGTGACCACCTACAGCGGCTCGATTATCCGCACCACCCACCTGTCGGGCATCTTCACCGACCTGGGTATCATGCTCGGCAATCGGCTGCGCGGCGTGCCGATAAACGGGCGGCGGCTGTTGCTGTTTCTGTTGTTGATCGGCGGGTTCGTTTGCGGTGGCCTAGTGGGAACCCTGCTGTTCCGTGAGCTGCACTTTACCGCGTTGTTGATGCCGGCAGGGTTGGCGGTGTTTTTGGCGGTGGTGTATTGGGAGTATGCGCGGCGGTATCGGTGAGGGCTCTGGGATAGGGCTCTGGGATCCTGCCGGGCGGCTTTGCCGCCCTTTCGCGGGCGGGGCCCGCTCCCACAGGCCCGCCGCGTCAGGGTTAGAGGTGGATGCCGCACTCGGTTTTGGAGGAGCCTTGCCAGCGGCCTTTGCGGCCTTCGCCTTTCCAGGTGCAGTGGCTGCAGCCGATGGAGTGGTAGCCTTCCTCGACCAGCGGGTGGAACGGCAGGTCGTGGTCGGCGATGTAGGCGTCGCGCTGCTCGCGGGTGACGTCGATCATCGGGTTGAACTTGATCATGCCACGGCGCTCTTCGAACACTTCCAGGCCGGCGCGATGCTCGGTCTGCCAGCCCATCAGGCTGGAGATCCACAGGTCGTAGTGCTCCTTGGCGTCTTCCAGGGGCTGGACCTTGTTCACCTGGCAGCACAGATCGGGATCAGTGCGCCACATCTGTTCGTCCTGGGTGATCTGGTGCTGGCGCTCGTCGGCGCGCAGGTCGATGACGTCCAGGTTGAAGCGCTCGATCAGGTATTCCTTGTACTTCAGGGTGTCCTCGAAGTGGTAGCCGGTGTCGATGAAGTGAATCTTCTGCTCCGGGCGGATCGAGGAAATGATGTGCAGGAAATAGGCGGAGGTGGCCGCGAACGAGGACGTCACCATGATCTTGTCCGGGGCGAAATCCTGATAGACACGGCGGATACGCGCCTCGAAGTCCAGATCCCGGTATTCCCGGTTGAGGTCATCGATGGCGTCGCGGGACAGACCGGCGCTGTTGTTGCCGACCCGTGTGATCAACTGCGCGTTACCCATGGCGTGCCTTTCCTTCTGTCCTGACTTCGTCTGAGTAGGCAATGATAAGGACGCTGATCCCATTTAAAAGAAATATATGGTGCTACTTTTATTCTCTAAAAGCATATAAGGCATCGCCCGGCAGCGCCCGCGTCCCGGCTTTACACAATTTGATCCCTCCGGCGTAGGAACTCTTGGCTTTCCCCCTGTCACACCTGCCAGGACGCATCGGGAAACGCGTCTTAAAACTGTATTGATAGGAGAAGCCCCATGAAAAAGCCTCTGATGTCATTGTCCGCTCTTCTTCTCGCCGCCGGCGTGACCGGCGCCGCCTTCGCCCAGCAGGGCACACCCCAGCAACAGGGCCAGCAAGGCGCGGCTCAGCAAGGCCAGCCGCCGGCGCAGCAGGCGCCCCAGGGTCAGCCCAATCCGGCGCTGGGTGATGCCTCCGACATCACCGACGAGGAAGTGAAGAAGTTCGCCGACGCCCAGGCCAAAGTGGAAGAGGTGAAAGGCGAATACCAGAGCCAGGTTCAGGCGGCTTCCGAGGATCCGGAGAAAGCCATGGACGTGCAGCGTGAAGCGCAGCAGGAAATGGTCAAGGCGGTGAAGGAGACCGGCCTGGACGTGCGCAAGTACAACCAGATCGCGCAGTTGGCGCAGTACGACACGGATCTGCGTGAACGCATTCAGGAAAACATGTAAGCCCGATTCCGCCCGGCCGCGCCGGGCCGTGACTTAGAGAACCCCGCCGCGGCGGGGTTCTTTCGTTTCTGTTCACGTGCACAATGGCTTCATGCTCGGAACCTGGGGAGGGGAAGACGAATGCATGAAGACCAGGGCGACGACAGCGCCCGCCATACGGAGCAACTGTCGGCGCTGACGCTGTTGATGTACCAGGCCGCGCAGGACCCGGAGCGCTGGGCGGAAATGACCGCCCTGCTCCGCGAAGCCGCCATCCCGTTCGAGGACGACCGGCTCTACCAGCAACCGAACCGGCGGCGGCGCATGCTCGACGCCCTGGTGCCCCATGTGGAACAGGCCCTTCGTCTCGGCGAGCAAATGGAACGCACCCGGGAAACCCGGGACCTGGCCGTGGCCACGCTGGAGCGCCTGCCCATTGGCATCGCGGTGGTGGACGCCCAGCTCAATATCATCACGCTCAACCGCATCGCCGCCGGCGCGCTCAGCGACAGCGAGGTGCTCAGCAACCACCAGGGGCGCCTGCGCATCAACAACCGCCGCCAACACCAAGCGCTGCACGAGGCCCTGGCCCGCTGCCTGGAACAGGGCAGCCACCATGCCCTGCCGCTCACCGAGCCGGCCACCGGGGTGACCGTCTCGCTGCTGGTGTGCCCGAGCCGCACCGTGGACATGGAAGACCCGGAGCGCCCCGCCGCCACCCTGTTCATCTCCCACTCCAATCTGGACAACCTGGTGGACGAGACGCTGCTGGGCGATCTGTACGACCTGACGCCGGCGGAGAGCAAGGTGGCCAAGGGCCTGGTCAGCGGCCACACCCTGGACCGCATCGCCGACGATGCCCAGGTGGCGCCGGCCACGGTGCGCGCGCAGTTGAAGTCGGTGTTCCGCAAGACCGACACCGGCCGCCAGGCGGAGTTGGTGTCGGTGATTCTTTCCGGGCTGGCGCCGCTGGCGCCGCGCCCCGCGGAACAGGCGTCGCCGGCCCGGCCGGCACCGTCGCTGGACCTGCCGGCCCTGGAGAGCACCGGCGGCGGACAGCTCACCACCCGCGACGGTCGCGCCCTGCGCTTCCACCAGTACGGCAACGCCGACGGCACCCCGGTGATCTTCTTTCACAGCGTGCGCGGATCGCGGCTGGAGGTGCCCGGCGGCGCCGATATCCTGCACGAACTGAACCTGCGGCTGATCGTGCCGGACCGGGCCGGCTACGGCCTTTCCGACCCGCTCAAGGACCGAAGCATCGATGACCTGGTGAGCGACCTGGAGCTATTGACTGAGCACCTGGGCATCGACCGTTTTCATTTGCTGGGCTATTCCCTGGGCGGCTTTCTCGCCCTGCATTGCGCCGGCCGTCTGGGCGAACGGGTGCAGCGGCTGGGCCTGGTGTCGGCGCTGGGCCCCACGCACCTGAGCGGTGACGCCGACCCGATGCGCGGCCTGTTCCGAATGGTGGTGGGCGTGGCCGACCGGGCGCCGGACCTGATGGAGAACGTGCTCAACCTGGTGGCGCGGGGGCTGATCAAGAACCCGGACAAGCACCTGCGCCGCTTCGTCACCTTCACCAGTCCGGCGGACGCGCCGGTGTTCGCCCAGCAGCGCCACCGGGACGCCTATGTGAAGGCGGTGAAAGAAGCCTACCGCAACGGCTGCCAGGGTTTCGTGGAGGATCTGCGCACGGTGGCCCGGGCCCCGGAGCCGGACGCCGCCTCACTCACCATGCCGGTGTTTCTGTGGCACGGCGAGCGGGACGGCCAGGTGCCGGTGGCCCAGGCGCTGGCGGTGGACCAGTGGCTGCCCAACAGCCGCCTGACCCTGGAACCGGACGGCGGCCATTTTTTCGTTTACGACCGCTGGCGTGCGATCCTCACCCGCTTCACGGAACCTCTGTAAGAGCTTAGAAGCTGACGCGCATGCCCAGCCAGTAGCGGCGGCCGTCTTCCACGTAGCCGTACTCGTCCTGGAAGATCTCCTTGTCGGCGATGTTGTAGATGCCGGTGTTGAGCGTGGCCTGGGGCGTCAGCTTGAAGGCCAGGCCCGCGTCCACCAGGGTGTTGGACGGCGCCACGATGCTGCTGCTCGACGGGCCGGTGGTGGGCTGGCTCTCTTCGCCGCGGTAGCGCACCGCCAGCCAGGGCGACAACCGGCTGGTGACGCGCCAGTCCGCCTGCAGGCTGGCCAGATGCTTGGGCACCTGGTTGAGCGGCTCGCCCTCATACTCGCCGGACTGCTGCTCGGAATCCGTGTAGGTGTAGCTGAGCGTCAGGTCCAGGGTGCGCGCCAGCGTGGTGGACACGGCGGCCTCCACGCCCCGGGTCACCGCCTCGTCCACGTTCACCCGGTAGGTGGGGTCGGAACCGAACTGGTTGGGGCCGCCGGGGCAGACGCTGGGCGGGCAGGCGATGCGGGTGATCTTGTCCTTGAAGTCGTTGTGGAACACGGTGACGTTGGCCTGCAGATCGCGGCCGGCGTTGAAGTACAGCCCCAGCTCCTTGTTCACCGAGGTTTCCGGTTCCAGGTCCGGGTTGCCGTAGACGTCGCCGCCCCGGCTCACCTGCCCCCAGTCCGGGGTGATTTCACGCAGCGACGGCGAGCGGAAGCCGGTGGACACGCCGCCTTTCAGGGTCCAGCGCGGCGCCATGCCCCAGACGCCGTACAGTCGCGGGCTCACGTGGCTGCCGTAGTTTTCGTCGTCGTCGAGACGGACCCCGCCGGTGACCGAGACATTGCCCGGCAGCATCCATTCGTCCTCGGCGAACAGCGCCCATTTGGAGGCGTCCACTTCGGTGCGGTCGGAGATCTGGTTGGACGTTTCGTCGGACAGCTCCTCCTTTTCGAAGTTGGCGCCCACGGTGAGCAGGTGGTCGCCCAGCGGCGCCACCAGGGCGGTCTTCGCGGAGGTGTTGGTGACCTTCATTTCGCGGGTCAGGTTTTCCGCTTCCTCGCGCTGCACGTAGGAATCGGTGGTGCCGAAGTCCCAGCGGCCGGTATGGCTCAGGGCCAGCACTTCGCGGGTAAACTCATTGTCGGAATCGGTGCAGCCGCCCCGGCAGCCGGTGGCCGGCGCGCTGTAGCCGATCAGCGAACGGCGGTCCTGCTTGGTCCGCCCCGCCTCCAGGGTGAAATCCTGGTTGTCGGTGGGGGTGAATGACAGGCGCGCGTTGAGGTTCTTCAGGTTTTTCTCTTCGAAGCCGTCCACGAAGCGGTCTTCCTGGCGGCTGCTGGCGCGGCCGTAAACCTGCAGGCCCAGTGTGTCCGCCAGCAACGGCCCGCTGAGGCTGAAGTTGCCCTGCTGGATGTCGCCGGAACGGGAGTCGTCCTGGATGATGGTGTCCAGCTGCACCGCGCCGCCCCACTCCTCGGCGACCTTGCGGGTGATCACATTGATCACGCCGCCGATGGCGTCGGAACCGTACAGGGTGGACATGGGGCCGCGCACCACTTCGATCCGCTCGATCGCCTGCAGCGGCGGCAGCCAGTCCTGCTCGAAGCCGGCGCTGCCGTTGGGGCGGGTTTCGCGGGTGGAGACCGGCTTACCGTCCACCAGAATCAGGGTGTACTGGGCGGGCATGCCGCGGATCACGATGTCATTGCCGCGGTCGCCGGAGCCGCCGCCGGTGATGATCACCCCGGGGATATCCCGCAGCGCGTCGGTGGCGTCCTGATAGTAGCGCTGCTCGATCTGCTCGCGCGTGATCACGCTGATCGACGCCGGCGCGTCCTCAAGCTGCTGCGCGTGCCCCGACGCGGTGACCGTCACCTGCCCCAGTTCGTGGCTGTCACCGCTTTCCGCCAGTACGGGTCCGGTGGCCAGTAGCGCGGCCGCACCCCATAACGCAAATCGCATCCCGGTACTCCTTTTTTGTCCGATCCAATTAACAGAGTCCGAAATGATAGTAATTCTTATTTGCAAATAAAGAGGATTTACAAACTATACGTTCGCGGCGGGAACTTCCGGGGCGGCGGGCAGGCACAGGTGCACGCGCAGGCCGGGGCGGCCGTTCTCCGCCCAGATCCGGCCGCCCTGGCGGGCCACCGCGCGGCGGGCGATGCTGAGCCCCAGGCCGAAGCCGCTACCGGCGGAGCGGGCCTGATCCAGGCGCACGAAGGGTTCGAAGATGCTGTCCAGCCGGTCCTCGGGGACGCCGGGGCCCCGGTCGCTGATCCACAGATGCCAGCAGTCGCCTTCGCGACGGCCGTCCAGGCACACCGGACCCTCCGCCGGCGAATGGCGCACCGCGTTGCGCACCAGGTTCTCCAGCGCCTGGGCCAGATCGTTGAGGTTGCCGGCCACGCGGGCGTCCGCCGGCAGCCGGCAGGGGAAGCAGCGGGCCGGCCAGCCGCTTTCGAAGGCGGCGTTGTCGACCACCAGGTCCCATACCGCCAGCGGCGACAGCGGTTCGGTGGCGGTGCCGCGCTGCTCGGTGTCGTGCCAGGCCAGCGACAGCGTGTCCGAGACCAGCTCGCGCATGGCGGTCACTTCCCGGGCCACGCGGCGGCGCAGGTCCTGCTCCGAGAGGTCCCCTTCCAGGGCGACACTGAGGCGGCTCAGGGGCGTGCGCAGTTCGTGGGACATGTCGTGCAGCAGCTGACGCTGGCTGCCGAGCACCTGGGCCACCCGTTCGGCCATGCGGTCGAAGCGCCGACCCAGGTCGCCGAACTCGTCCCGGCGCGCCGCCAGCCCCGGGCCCACCCGCGCTTCCGGGTCGTCCTGGAAGCGCCGCACCCGGGCCTGCAGCAGCCGCAGGGGCACCATGGTGCGCCAGTACAGCAGGCCGCCGGCGAGCATCGCCAGCAGCGCCGGCAGCACCACCACCAGCAGGGTCTGCCACAGCGGCCAGTTGCGCCCGGGCATAAAGCGCGGCGGCAACTGCATCACCAGCCGCCCCGCCTCCGGGTTGTCGGGAAACGGCACGCCGATGTAGGGCATGGAGGTGGACCGGAAGCTCATGCGCCAGTCCAGCTCGCGCTGGAAGCGCAGGCCGGCGCGCTGGCTCTCGGTGAGCGGCCGGCCACTGAGCGAATGATCACTGGCGTCCACCACCATGGCGTCGCCGGGCTCACGGCGGCGCAGCTGCTGCAGCCAGGCCGACACCCCCTCGGCGCCGCCCCGGTGCCAGGCGTCCTCCGCCTGGGCGGCGTACTCGCGCATCACCACCTTGGCCGGCTCGTCCAGCAGCACCACCTGCTCGCCCACGGTGCGCAACAGCCAGCCGCTCAGCACCACGGTGAACACCGCGCTCAGGCAGAGCAGCAGCGCCAGCTTCCAGAACAGGGAATGACGGCCGGGAATCATGGGCCCGGCGTGGAGGGCTCGGCGCCGGCCGCCTCGGTGGCCAGCGTATAGCCCTGCCCCCAGACGGTACGCAGCGGCTGGCCGGGCACGCCGGCGGCGCGCAGCTTGCGGCGCAGATGGCTGACATGCAGGTCGAGGCTGCGGTCATGGCGCCCGTAGCCGCGGTGCAGCACGGTCTGGTAGAGGAAGGCTTTGCTCAACACCTGGTCGCTCTGCTCCAGGAACACCCGCAGCAGACGGAACTCGGTGACGGTGAGGTCCAGGGCCCGGTCCCGGTAGCGGGCGGTTTCGGTGTCCAGATCCAGGGCCAGCCCGTCCAGCCGCAGATGGCCCTGGCGGGGCCGCTGGCCGGCGCCGCGCTCCAACGCCACCCGGCGCAGCACGGCGGCCACCCGTACCGCCAGCTCGGCCATGCTGAACGGCTTGGGCAGGTAGTCGTCGGCGCCGCGCACCAGGCCGGTGATGCGGTCCTGTTCGTCGCCCAGCGCGGACAGCAGGATCACCGGCACCGGGCTGGTTTCGCGCAAACGGGCCAGCAACGCCAGGCCGTCCAGCCCGGGCAGCAGGATGTCCAGCAGCACCAGATCGAAATCGCCGTCGCGGGCCAGGGTCAGGCCCTCGCCGCCGTCGCGGCACAGCGTGACCCGGTGATTGCGGTCGCGGAAGTAGTCCCCCAGGTCGGCGCTCAATACGGGATCGTCCTCGATCACCAGCAGGCGCGACGGGCAGGTCGTTATGGCATTCATTCGCAAATAGTAAATATTATCATTCCATCAATCCACAACCTTACACTCTTTACGCGCCGCTCCATTGTGGATGGGAATCATTCCCAATAACATCCATCGCCTGATTCGCAGGCATGGCGGAGCGCGTGAACAAAAAAACCAAAGCCCGGTGGCTCAAGCAACTTCACCAGTGGCACTGGATCAGCTCCGCCCTGTGCCTGATCAGCATGGTGCTGTTCAGCGTCACCGGGATCACCCTCAACCACGCCGCGGACATCGATGCGCAACCGGTGATCAGCGAACGCGAAGCGGTGCTGCCGCCGCCGTTGCTGGAGACCCTGGCGCAAACCGAACGCGGCCCCCTGCCGGAAACGGTGCGCCGGTGGCTGGCGCGGGAGGCGGAGATCCAGGTGGACCGGCGCGACGCGCAGTGGTCCGCCGACGAGGTGTATCTGGCCCAGCCGCGCCCCGGCGGTGACGCCTGGCTGGCCATCGACCTGGGTAACGGCGAGCTGATCCACGAAGACACCGACCGGGGCTGGGTGGCGTTTTTCAACGACCTGCACAAAGGCCGCCACAGCGGCGCCGTGTGGTTCTGGTTCATCGACCTTTTCGCGGTGGCGACGCTGCTGTTCGCCCTGACCGGCCTGGCGCTGATGGCGCTGCACGCCAAACGCCGGCCGGCCACCTGGCCGGTCACCGCGCTGGGGCTGATCGTGCCCTGGCTGTTGATCGCCCTGTTCGTGCACTGACTGGAGAACGAAATGCGTCCCTGGCTCTCTCTTTTCGCCGCCCTGTTCGCCGGCGTCGCCGCCGCCAACGCGGCCGCCGCCGAGCTGCGCCTGGAGGTGGAAATCCCGCGCATGGCGGTGGCGGAATACCACGCCCCCTACCTGGCGTTCTGGCTGAAACACGCCGACAGCGGCGAGATCGTGCCGCTGGGGTTGTGGTACGACGATCAGGAAAAATGGCTCAAGGACCTGCGCCTGTGGTGGCGCCGCACCGGGCGCGGGCAAAGCCGGCCCTACGACGGCCTCACCGGCGCCACCCGCCGTCCCGGCACCCATTCCGTGGATTTTTCCGAGCTGCCGGCTCTCAGCGATCTGCCCGAAGGTGACTACCAACTGGTGGTGGAAGCGGCCCGCGAAGTGGGCGGCCGGGAAGTGGTGCGCCTGCCGTTCCAGTGGCCGGCCACCGGCAACAAAACCGTGCGCGCCGACGGCGAGCAGGAGCTGGGCCGGGTGCAACTGCGCCTCGCGCCCTGACCGACTATTTCTCACCAGGTTCTTTGCAAGGAGTTTCCATGAAAATCACCCCTTTCGCCGGCACCGCCCTGGCCGCGCTGCTGACCCTGAGCCCGGCGGCCCAGGCCCATAAACTCTGGCTGCTGCCCAGCCACACCGTGGTCTCGGAAGCGCAATGGATCACCGTGGACGCCAGCGTCTCCAACGACATTTTCGACGTCGACCGGCCGTTCCCACTGGAAGGGCTGAGCGTCACCGGCCCGGACGGCAAGGAGGCGCCGGTGGATCACCGTTTCGAGGGCCACCGGCGCAGCAGCTTCGACGCCGAGCTCAGCGAGGAAGGCAGCTACCGCATCACCCTCTTCCGGCCCATGTACATGGCCTTTTATCAGCTCGACGGCGAACGCCACCGCCGGCGCGGCGACAGCGCCGAAGCGCTGCTGCGGGAGATCCCCGAGGGCGCGGAAGAGATGCGTCTCTCCGAAGTCATGAACCGGCTGGAAACCTTCGCCACGGTGGGCGCGCCCTCCGACTTCAAACCGGTCGGCAAGGGCCTGGAACTGCAGCCGGTGACCCACCCCAACGACCTCTACGCCGGCGAAACCGCCCTGTTCCGCTTCCTGGTCGACGGCGAACCGGCCGCCGGCGTGGAAGTGGAAGTGGTGCCCGGCGGCAGCCGCTACCGCGACAACCACGGCGCCCTCACCGCCACCAGCGACGACAACGGCGAGATCAAGCTGCAATGGCCCCAGGCCGGCCGCTACCACCTGGAAGCCGCCTACAGCGACGACCGCGCCGCGCATCCGAAAGCCGATGGCCGCCGTCTGCAGTACATGGGGACCTTTGAGGTGCTGCCGCTTTAAGGTCTCTGGGATCCTGCCGGGCGGCTTTGCCGCCCTTTCGCGGGCGGGGCCCGCTCGCACAAGCCGATAAAAAGCGTGCAAAAACGCCACGCATCCCGTATAGTCCGCACCCCTTCATACAGGGCAGCGCCCGGCACAGCTCCTAATAGTTAGCAGCTTCAGGGCCACAAGCCCGCTCACTAATAGGTCTGTACATGTCGCAAAGTCCCTCAGGGTTTTCCACCCTGGGCCTGCCCGAGTCGTTGCTCGGCGCCATCGCCCAACTCGGTTTCACCACTCCGTCACCGATTCAGGAACAAAGCATTCCCGCGCTGCTGGAAGGCCGTGATCTGCTCGGTCAGGCACAAACCGGCACCGGTAAAACCGCCGCCTTCGGCCTGCCCCTGCTGGCACGCCTGGACCCGGCACTGAAAGCACCGCAAATGCTGGTGCTGGCCCCCACCCGCGAGCTCGCCATTCAGGTGGCCGCCGCCCTGGAAACCTTCGCCACCGGCCTGAAAGGCCTGAACGTGGTGCCGATTTACGGCGGCGGCGGTTACCGCGATCAACTGAAAGCGCTGAAAAACGGCGCCCAGGTGATTGTCGGCACCCCCGGCCGGGTGATGGACCACATGGAGCGCGGCAGCCTGCGCATGGACGAACTGCGCTGTCTGGTGCTCGACGAAGCCGACGAAATGCTGCGCATGGGGTTCATCGACGACGTGCGCTGGGTGCTGGAACGCACCCCGGACGCCTGCCAGCTGGCGCTGTTCTCCGCCACCATGCCGGCAGCGATCAAAACCATCGCCAAGAAGCACCTGAAGAACCCGGAATGGATCCGCGTGGAAGGCTCGTCCTCCAGCACCGGCGCCAACATCCGCCAGCGTTACTGGCCGGTGGCCGGCATCAACAAGCTGGACGCCCTGTGCCGTATTCTGGAAGCGGAAGAGCACGACGGTGTGATCGTCTTTACCCGCACCAAGCACGCCACCCTGAGCCTGGCCGACCAGCTGCAGGCGCGCGGTTTCCGCGTGGAAGCGCTGAACGGTGATATTCCCCAGGCACAACGGGAGACCACCGTGGCCCGGCTGCGCGATAAGCGCATCGACCTGCTGGTGGCCACCGACGTGGTCGCCCGGGGCCTGGACGTGCCGCGTATTACCCACGTGTTCAACTACGACATGCCCACCGATACCGAAGCCTATGTGCACCGTATCGGCCGCACCGGCCGTGCCGGCCGCCCCGGCGAAGCGATTCTGTTCGTGGCCCGCCGCGAGCAGGGCATGCTGCGCGGCATCGAGCGCGCCACCGGCCAGCGCCTGGACGCCATGTCCCTGCCGTCCGTGGACGACCTCAACAAGCAGCGTCTGAGCAGCTTCCGCGAGCGTCTCGCCAAGGGTCTGGAGCATCCGGAAATCGATGCCAACCGTGCCCTGGTGGCGGAACTGACCGCGGACCTGTCGATGAGCGAAGCGGACCTGGCGGCGGTGCTGGCCAGCCTGCTGTTCCAGAAGGAACCTCTGTTCCTGAAGGCGGCGCCGGAAGGCAAGCCGTTCCAGGACGGCGGCAAGGCGCCACGCAAAGCCGATCGCACCAAGGGGCCCAAGGCCGCTCGCGATACCGGTCCGATGAAGATTTATCGGGTGGAAGTGGGCGAGACCCACGGCGTGCGCCCGGGCAATCTGGTGGGCGCGATCGCCAATGAAGGCGGGTTATCCAGCGCGCAAATCGGCGCCATCCGTATTCACAGTGACCACAGCACGGTACAGCTGCCGGAGGGTCTCAGCACCCGCCAGCTGCACCAGCTGCGTACCGCCCGCGTTTGTCAGCGGGCGCTCGGGCTCGAAGCGGTCTGAATTAAGTATCCACCCGGAAGCCCACTTTCACGACCACCTGAAAGTGGGCGACCTGGCCGTTTTCCACATGGCCACGGGTCTCCTGCACTTCAAACCACTCCACATTGTTCACGCTCTTGCCCGCCGCGGCGATGGCGTTGCGTACCGCGTCCTCGATGCTGTCCTTGGAAGAACCTACCAGCTCGAGTTTTTTATAAACGTGCTCGCTCATCTGTTTCTCCTTTCTCGTCCGTGTAACCAATGCCTGATCCCCAGAGTGCCTGTTTTCAAGGCGAAACGTGGGTGAAATAAGTAAAAAGTTTGGAAAACCGTTTCGCCTCCCTCAGCGTTCGCGGCGCGGAATCATCAGCTCGGACACCGGCAGTTTTTCCGGTCGGAAGCGGTTCACCGGCTGGTCGGCGGCGAAGCCCAAAGACACACCGCACAGCAACTGGTAGTGACGGGGAATCCGGAATCGCTTCTCCAACGGGGAACGCCACAGGCCCAGGGCGCCCTGGGCACAACTGGCGAGCCCTTCGTCGGTGGCGGCCAGCATCAGCGTTTGCAGAAAAATGCCGGCGTCGAGCACGCTGTATACCCCCAACCCCTTATGCACGAACAGAAACAGCGCGGTGGGCGCGCCGAAGAAACGGAAGTTGGCGGCCATCTGCTGATGCCGCGCCTGTTTGTCGTCACGGCCGATGCCGAGATGCCGGTACAGGCCCTTGCCGGTGGCCACGCGGCGCGGCTGCAGGTCGTCCGGGTACTTGATCACCGGCCGGAAATCGCCGTCCGGCAGCGCCGGCGACCGGCGCACGGCGGCCAGCGCCTTCTTCCAGGCCGGCGCCCGCTGCAGCGGCGCCAGCCGCTCAAAGCGCTCGCTCAGTTCGTCGCCGAGGGCGGCCAGATCGGCGCCCTGGGCCAGGGCGATCTGATAGGGCTGGGTGTTGGACCAGCTCGGTGCGGCGGCGGCGCGCTCCAGCACGCGCTGCAGGCGGTCTTCGGGGATCGGCTCGCGGGTGAACGCCCGGGCGCTGTGGCGGGCGTTGAGCACATCAATGAATTCCATGGGCACGGCTTCCTGAGCGGTGGTAGGTCGAGAGGTGGCGCCAGTCTGGCAAATCATTAAACTGCCCCGCCATGACCACCTGGAAGGCGGATATGGAAAGAAGTGCCAATTTCTCACGCTGCCGTCGCTACCGCTACGCGCTGTGGCGGCGCTGGGCGCCCGGCGACGACTACGTCCTGCTGGTGGGCCTGAACCCCTCCACCGCCGACCACCGCCGCGATGACCCCACCATCCGCCGCTGCATCGGCTTTGCCCGTGACTGGGGCTATTCCGGCCTGTGCGTGGCCAACCTGTTCGCGTTCCGCGCCACCTACCCACGCGATCTGTTCGCCGCCGACGACCCGGTGGGGCCGCGCAACGATGCCTGGCTGCGCCGCCTCAGCCGCGACGCCGCCCTGGTGGTGGCCGGCTGGGGCAACCATGGCCGCACCGGCGACCGCGCCGAGTACGTGCGCCGCCAGCTGCCCGCGCTGCACTGCCTGCGCCTGAACGGCTCCGGCGAGCCCGCCCATCCGCTTTATCTGCCGAAAACGTTAACCCCGTTTCCCATGCCCGCTTTCACCGATGATCCTTGAGGCGTAGCCTGAACCCGGCCCTGAAAAGATTGGCAGCCCCTTCACCCCGACGGCTTTAACCTCAACGCCGTGGATCACCAAGGGGGAACATACCGGTGTCCGACCGTTTCCTGAGACGAAATAAAATGATGGCCCGCGGTCTTGGCATCGGCGGCCTTCTCCCTTTTTACGCGCTGGCGCTGCTGACCTGGCACGACGGCCTGCGTACCTGGGCGCTGGACTCGGTGACCGGCTACGCCGCCGTGATTCTGGCCTTCCTGGGCGCGGTGCACTGGGGCCGGGCGCTCGCCGACCTGGACCAGCGCAACCATATCGGCACGCTGCTGTTCGGCATCATGCCCGCCATGATCGGCTGGCTGGCGGTGATGCTGCCGGTGGAATTCGGCCTGCCGATGCTGATCGCCGGCCTGGTGTTCGTATGGGGCTCCGAGCAGATGGTGTTTTTCGAGGTGCTGCCCGACTGGTACCGGCACCTGCGCCACCTGCTTACCGCCGCCGCCGTGCTGGCCCTGGTGATCGCCTGGGCGGCCGCCATGATGTCCATGTTCTGAGCAGTCCGCTAAACTGCGCGGGCGATTTGAACCGGAGGGACCCATGGTCGAAACCACCCGTCTGCCCTTGCTCGGGGCCTTACTGCTGATTCTTCCCCTGCTTGCGGCCTGCGATGAAGCGCCGGCGGCGTCCGATACCCCGGCCCCCGTCGCGCCGGTGAGTTTCAACCAGCAAATCCGGCCGGTCATCGAGCAGAAGTGCATCGCCTGCCACGGCTGCTACGACGCGCCCTGCCAGCTGAAACTGGAAACCGCCGCCGGCCTCGACCGCGGCGCCTCGTCCATGTCGGTGTACGCCCAGCGTACCGAGGCGGCCGACCCCACCCGTCTTTTCGTCGACGCGCAAACCACCGCCGAGTGGCGCGAGCGCGGCTTCTTTTCGGTGATCGACAGCAAACGCGGGCTGGAGGAATCGCTGCTCTACCGGATGCTGGAACTGGGCCGGGCCCACCGTTTCGAGCCCGGTGAGCGCCTGCCGGAAGAGATCGCCCTGGGCCTCAAGCGGGACAACCAGTGCCCGGCGCCGGACGAAATGGACGACTACGCCGAGGAGCACCCTCTGGGCGGCATGCCGCTGGGCACGCCGGCCCTCAGTGACGACGAATTCAACACCGTGCGCACCTGGCTGGCCCAGGGCGCCCCTCCCGGCGACGACCGGGTCACCCTGTCCGAACGGGAGCGCGAGCAGGTGCGCGGCTGGGAAACCTGGTTCAACCGGGACGGCAAGCGCCAGCAACTGGCCGCCCGCTGGCTCTATGAGCACCTGTTCCTGGCGCACCTCTATTTCGACCAGGGCGAGGACCGCAAACCGGACCATTTCTTCACCCTGGAACGCTCCCTGACACCGCCCGGCGAACCGGTGCGGCCGGTGGCCACCCGGCGCCCCAACGACGACCCGGGCGAGCGCTTCTGGTACCGCCTGCGCCCGGTCACCGGCACCCTCGTCCACAAGACCCATATCACCTTCGCGCTCAGCGACGCCAAACGCCGGCGCATGGAAAGCCTGCTGTTCGACACGCCCTGGGAGATCGACACCCTGCCCGGCTACAGCGAAGAGGAAAAGGCCAACCCCTTTACCACCTTCGCCGCCCTGCCCGCCCGGGCGCGCTACCAGATCATGCTCGACGACGCCGAGTATTTCGTGCGCACCTTTATCCGTGGGCCGGTGTGCCGCGGACAGATCGCCACCGACGTGATCCGTGATCGCTTCTGGGCGGTGTTCCAGGACCCGGACCACGACCTCTACATCACCGACCCCGATTATCGCGCCCGGGTCTCCGGCCTGATCGCCCTGCCCGGCCAGGAAGACAGCCTGCTCAAGCTGGGCCCGGAGTGGATCAAATACACCAAGCGCCGCAACGACTACCTGCGGGAACGGGCCGAGGCCTACCGCGCCGAACAACCGCAGGGCCCGGGCTGGAACGACATCTGGGACGGCGAGGGCAGCAACCCCAACGCGCTGCTCACCATCTTCCGCCACCACGACAACTCCTCGGTGCGCAAAGGGCTGATCGGCGACTACCCGCTGACCAGCTGGGTGATGGACTATCCCCTGTTCGAGCGCACCTACTACAGCCTGGTGGCCAACTTCGATGTGTTCGGTTCGGTGTCGCACAAGGCCCAGACGCGGCTCTACTTCGACCTGATCCGCAACGGCGCGGAGCAGAACACCCTGCGTTTCCTGCCCGCCGACACCCGCAAGCAGGTGCTCAAGAACTGGTACCAGAAAACCGGCCAGTTAAAGCTGCTGGTGAGCTACGAGGACGTGGACACCGAGGTGCCCACGGCGATCGACTACCACAGCGCCACCCCCATGAACGAATTCAACGCCGGCCTGCTCAGCCAGTTCGGCGCCCTCAACGTCCGCCCGGATCCGATCAACCGGTGCGGCGGCGACAATTGCAGCCGCGCCGACGCCACCGCCCTGGAACGGGACGTGGAGCAGGCGCTCAGCGCCATCGCCTCGCAGCCGGCGGCGCGCCTGCCGGTGGTCGACCATATGCCGGAGGCCAGCCTGCTGCTGGTGGACGGCGACGGGGAACAGGCGGTGTACTCGCTGCTTCGCAACCGCGCCCACTCCAACGTGGCGTTCATGTTCGGCGAGTCGCTGCGCTACCAGCCGGAGAAGGACACCCTGACCGTCTACCCCGGTGTGCTGCTGAGCTACCCCAACTTCATCTTCCGGGTCGCACACGATGATCTGAGCGCGTTCGCCGGGGCCATGCAGGCGGTGGAGAGCGAGAAGGATTTCACCGCCCTGGTGGAACGGTTCGGGGTGCGGCGCACGCAGACCGACTTCTGGACCCACTTCCACGCGCCGCTGCGCTACATGGAAGCCCATGAGCCCACCCAGGCCGGCATTCTCGACCTGAACCGCTACCTGAACCTGTAGAGCGGGCAAAAAAAAAGCCCCGCGGGGAGCGGGGCTCGAAATTACCGTCACAGCGTGCCTGCCGAAGCAGGCTCCCGAGCCTGATGACGATATGCGACTCTGTAAGAACCAGCGCGGCTCTGTGTCAGGATGGCGCTTATGATGGCAGCGACCGCCCCGGGCTGGTATTGTCGCCCATGACTTATTCATGGTGATTTACGACAAAGCGGGGCCCTACCTACGATGTACCATGTCAGCGTGCTCGCCTACGACGGCGTTTTCGCGTCCGCCCTGACCGGGGTGATGGACCTGCTCAACCTCACCGGCGTGACCTGGAACCGCATCCACGGGCAGCCGCTCAACCGCCAGTTCAAGGTGCAGATGGTGTCCCGTGGCGGCGAGCCGGTGCGCTGCACCGCCGGCATGCGCATCGCCGTGGACACCGCCCTGGAGCGGGTCGACCAGTGCGACCTGGTGGTGGTGCCCACCATCGGCAACGAGATTACCCAGGTGCTGCATGCCGAACGCGACACCCTGGAATGGCTGCGCTTCCTGCACGCCGGCGGCGCCGATCTGGCCAGTAACTGCACCGGCTCCTTCCTGCTCGCCGAGGCGGGCCTGCTGGACGGCCGCCGCGCCACCACCCACTGGGGGTACAGCCAGCTGTTCCGCGAGCGCTATCCGCGGGTGAACCTGGACGAGCGCGAACTGATTACCCGCGACGGCAATATTTTCTGCGCCGGCGGCGGCACCGCCTGGCGGGACCTGACCATCCTGCTGGTGGAGCGCTTCTGCGGCGCCGACATGGCCCGGGAGCTGGCCAAGGCGTTCGTGATCGACGTGCGCAACGACCCGCAGAGCGTGTACGCCGGCCTGCCGGCCAAGACCTACCACCGCGATGAGCAGGTGCAGAAGGTGCAGGCCTGGCTCCACGAGCACTACGCCCAGCCGGCCACCCTGGCGGAGCTGGCCGAGCGCGTGCACCTGAGCCCGCGCCAGTTGCAGCGCCGCTTCACCAGCGCCCTGGCCGAGCCGCCCCTGCAGTACCTGCAGCGCGTGCGGATCGAGGCGTCGCGCAAGATGCTGGAGCGCGGCGCCACCAACCTCAGCCATCTGGCGGAGCAGGTGGGCTACCAGGACGTGAGCAGCTTTTCGCGACTGTTCAAGCGCCATACCGGCCTGTCGCCGAGCCATTACCGCCAGCGTTTCGCCCGCGTCGGCGCGCTCCGCGACTAACCAACCGCGACTGACGTAGCGCCGCGACCCTGCTAGTCTGATTCTCCATGGATAACTTCTTCGAACGACTGGACGCCGCCCTGGGGTCCCTGGTGGGGTTTCTGTGGGGCCCGCCACTGGTCACCCTGCTGGTCGGCGGGGGCCTCTTCTTCCTGCTCTATTCCCGGTTGCTGCCGTACCGGCATCTGCCTGACGGCGTGCGGCTGTTGTTCCGCCCGGCGGACAGCAAGGACGAAGGCACGCTGTCGCATTTCCAGGCGCTGAGCACCGCCCTGTCCGGCACCCTGGGCATGGGCAATGTGGCCGGCGTGGCGGTGGCCATCTCGGTGGGCGGCCCCGGCGCCATCTTCTGGATGTGGGTGAGCGCGCTGCTCGGCATCGCCACCAAGTTCTATACCTGCACCCTGGCGGTGATGTACCGGGGCCGGGACAGCGAGGGCGAGCTTCAGGGCGGCCCCATGTACATTATCCGCGAGGCGCTCGGCCCGCGCTGGCGGCCGCTGGCGTACTTTTTCGCGCTCGCCGGCCTGCTCGGCACCATGCCTATTTTTCAGGTCAACCAACTCACCGAAATCATCCGCGAGGCGATCGCCGTGCCCGCCGGCTGGACCGGCGCCGACGACCACTTCCTGTTCGATCTGCTGTTCGGCCTGCTGCTGGCCGCCGTGGTGCTCGCGGTGGTGGCGGGCAAGCTGCCGCGTATCGGCCGGGTCACCGGCATTCTGGTGCCGGCCATGGTGGCCGGTTACATGCTGCTCACCGCCGTGGTGCTGGTGCTGCACGCGGACCAGGTGTGGCCGGCGCTCACCCTGATCGTGCGCGACGCCTTCACCGGCGAGGCCGCCGCCGGCGGCGTGCTGGGCGCGGTGATCATCACCGGCATCCGGCGGGCGGCGTTTTCCAACGAGGCCGGCATCGGCACCGAGGCCATGGCCCACGGCGCCGCCCGCACCCGCGAACCGGTGCGCGAAGGCATGGTGGCGATGCTGGGTCCGATTATCGACACCCTGATCGTGTGCACCTGCACGGCCCTGGTGATTCTGATCAGCGGGGCGTGGAGCGACGGCGACGCTAACGGCGTCTCTCTCACCGTGAACGCTTTCAATATCCTGTTCCTGGATTACAGCGGCGTGATCCTGGCGGTGCTGGTCGGGGTGCTGAGCCTGAGCACCGTGTTCACGTTCTGGTACTACGGCAGCAAATGCCTGGGCTTTCTTATCGGCGCCCGTCATCAGCACCACTATGTGTGGTTTTACCTGGTGTTGGTGGTGCTCGGCGCGGTGGGGTCACTGAGCGTCGTGATCAAGGTGATCGACAGCATGTACGCGCTGATGGCGCTGCCCACCATGGTCGCCTCCCTGCGCCTGGCGCCCCGGGTCAACCAGGCGGCGCGCGCCTACTTCGCGCGATCACGTGATGATGATTGACGGCTTCTTGACGCTTCGGGGCGGACTATGTCCGCAGGTACAGGAGGGAATGCCGTGAAAAATCTGTCCGTTTTACTGGTCGAAGACCACCGCCAACTGGCGCAGACCGTGGTCGAATTTCTGGAACAGGAAGGCGCGCTGGTGGACTACGCCAGCGACACCACCCTGGCCCGCACGCTGGTCCAGGAGCACCACTATGACATCCTGGTGCTGGACGTGATGCTGCCCGGGGAGGACGGCTACAGTTTCTGTGAGTATCTGCGCAAGGAGCTGGCACTGGACACCCCGGTGATCTTCATGACCGCCCGGGACCAGCTGGACGACAAGCTGGAGGGCTTTGCCCGGGGCGGCGACGACTACATCGTCAAACCCTTCGCGCTGCCCGAGCTGGTGGCCCGCGTGCAGGCGCTGGTGCGCCGCGAACGCCGCGAAGTGGCGCCGAACCTGCTCACGGTGGTGGATCTGCAGCTGGATCCGGCCCGCCAGGAAGTGCGCCGCGAAGGGCAGCTTCTCAAGCTCTCCCCCACCGCCTTCCGCATTCTGCGTATCCTGATGCGCGAATCCCCCAAGGTGGTCAGCCGCGAGCAGCTTGAGCACGAGCTCTGGGGCGACCTGGTGCCCGATTCGGACGCGTTGCGCAGCCACCTTTACAATCTGCGCAAGGCGGTGGACAAGCCGTTCGAGCACGCGCTTCTGGAAACCCTGCCGGGCGTCGGGTTCAGCATCCGGGCGCCACGCACCGCGTGATGTCAGTCCGCCCCCCTTGCGGACCTGGCATCTCAGGCACAGAATGGCGGCGCCATTCACGTGCTATGCGATAAGAACTATGCCTTGGGGGAAAAGACACTCTTTCACGGAATTCGTCGATACCAAGCTGCTCGATCTGCAGTCCCGGTTCGGCATGGCGATGTGGTTTCTGACCCGCCGCCGTGGGGAGGACTGGTTATTACTGAACGTCTGCGGCGAAGGGTACGACCTGAGCCGCGGGGACATGCTGGCCTGGCATGACAGCATCTGCCATCGCCGAGTAAACGAGCTCGGACCGCCGGCGTGCTCGGACGTCACCCGGCAACAAGCCTACCGCGATGCGCCTATCACCGATCAACTTTCGATACGGGCGTATGTAGGGATGCCGCTGCGCGACCATACTGGAGCGCTGTTCGGCACTCTGTGCGCGCTTGATCCCGAGCCACGGCCCGATCTGGACCACGAGAACGTCCAGGCCGCCTTGAAACGCCAAGCCCGCCTGCTGGAATCCGCCCTGGTGTGGAATCTGGCCGGGCTCGATCAGCAGCGGGTCACCGAGTTCTTCGAAGAAGAGAGCCGCGATCCGGAAACAGGCCTGCTGGACGAGGCCGGCTGGCTTCGCATCCTGGACGGCGAACGGCGGCGCGGCCAGGCTTACGGCCTCAGCTCCATGGTCCTGAAAGTGCATGGCACCCGTCTCGACGATGAGCAACGGCAACTGGTTGCCGATTCCCTGGCGGCGCTGATTCGCCACCAGGACATGGCCGCCTATCTGGGCAGTGACCAGTTCGCCATTCTGTTGCCGGAGAACACGCCCAGCTGCGCCGATCAGGTGCGCGACAGGCTGCTCGACGCGCTGAACGCCAAGGGGATTCTGATGTGGTGTGACGCGGAGCCGCTGGCGCTCTCGGAGGGCCGGATGCAGCCCCCGCTCACCGCCGAAGGCGGGCCGGTGCATTAACCGCTAGCGGAACCGCACCCGCACCTCGGTGCCCTTGCCGGGCCGACTGGCCACGTCCAGGTGCCAATCAAACCGCTCGCAGAGCCGCTGGACGATGGCCAGCCCCAGGCCGTGGCCGCCTTCCTTGCTGTTGCCCCGTTCGAACGGCTGTAAAAAGCGGGCCAGCTCCTCGCTGTCCATGCCGGCCCCGGTGTCCACCACGTGCACCGCGTCCTCCGCCACCACGATGGTGACCTGCCCGGAGCCGCTGTAGTTGATGGCGTTGCGGACCAGGTTGGTGAATACGATGTTGAGCACGGTTTCCGAGCCGGTCAGGGTCAGCAGCGCGGTCTGCTTCACCTGCAGGCGAATCTGCTTGCGCTCCGCCAGGGGCTGCAGCCGGTCGAGCAGGTTCACCGCCACGTCGTTGACCACCAGGTCCTCTTCCTGAATCGGCTGCTGCTCGGTGCGCGCCAGCAGCAACAGGGTCTCCACCAGCGCTTCCATATCGTCCACGGTGTCGGACATGCGGCTGATCACCGGCCGGTCGCCGACCTGCTTGGCGAGCAGCTCCAGGTTGGCCCGGAATACCGCCAGCGGCGTGCGCAATTCGTGGCTGGCGTCGCGGGTAAATTGCCGCTCGCGCTCCACGAACCGCAGCAGGCGGTCGGCGTAGGCGTCCAGCGCCGCCATCAGTATGCTCGCCTCGCTGTTGGGCTCCGCCTCCACCTGGCTGAAATCCGGGCGCGCTTCCACCGGGTCGTGCACATTGGCGTGGCGCAGCGTTTCCGACAGCTGCACCAGGGGGGAGACCAGCGCGCGGGATTTGCGCCAGCCCAGGAAGGACGTCAGGTAGATCACCAGCAACACGGCGGTCAGCGGCAGAATGCCGAACAGGAACGCCAGCACCGACACCCGCTTTTCATCGAAGATCAGGTAGAGGCGGGCGTCGCCGCGCGTTTCGATGTAGACGATCGGGTTCTGGTCGCCGATCTGCGCGCGCTGGTAGCCGTCCGGCCGCTCGGCGAGCATCTCCGGCACCGGGTCACGGGTGTCCGGGTCCACCAGCAAACCGAGCAGATGGCGCGTATTGGGGCGGGGAAAATCGTTGTCCTCGTCGTAAAGGCTCCAGTAGTGGTCCGCCTCTTTGATCAGAGCTTCCTTGACCAGCACCTGTTCGATGATCTGGGCCGTGGCCCAGACCCCGAACACGGTGGCGAAACTGATGAACAGAATCTGGATCAGGAAAACCCGGGTAAGGCGGTGCTGAACACCTTTGCGCGTCATGCCAGTCTCATTCTTCTCGGCGGAACAGATAGTGGCCCACGAACCACTCTTGGCCATCACCATAATTGAACAGTTCGGCGCAGGCCATGAAAAACATCCGCCAGCGTTGCAGCCACAATTTACCCTGGCCGGCGCCGTAGCACTCTTCCAGTAGCGGGATCAGCGTTTGCCGTTTGCGGTCCGCCAGTGCCAGCCAGGCTTCCAGGGTTTTGCCGTAATGGGTGCCGTTCACCGCCCAGCGGTCCTCCAGCGACAACCGGTCCGCGCAGCGCGGCAGCCAGTCGTACGACGGCATCATGCCGCCGGTGAAGAAGTAGCGGCCCATCCAGTTGCTTTCGCCTTCGGTTTCGAACAGATAGGTCAGATTCCGATGGCAGAAGATGTGCACGAACAGCTTGCCGCCGGGCTTGAGCCAGTCGTGCACGCGCCGCATCAGCTCACGGTGGTTGCGCATGTGCTCGAACATCTCCACCGACACCACCCGGTCGAAGGTCTGTTCCGGCTGGAACACGGTCACGTCGGCGGTGATCACGCGCACATTGTCGAGGCCGCGCTCGGCGGCGCGGGCCATGATCCACTCTTTCTGGGTGGCGGAGTTGCTCACCGCGGTGATGCGGCTGCCCGGGTAGCGGGCGCCCATCCACAGGGTCAGCGACCCCCAGCCACAGCCGAGCTCAAGAATCTCCTGGCCGTCGGCCAGTTGGGCGCGCTCGCAGCTCAGGGCCAGCATCGCCGCCTCGGCGTCCGCCAGGCTTCCGCAGCCGGCCTGCCAGAGGCCACTGGAATACTTCAAATGCGGGCCCAGCACCTGCTCGTAAAAGCGCGAATCCACTTCGTAATGCTGTTCGTTGGCCTCATCCTGGGCCACCGCGATGGGGCCCTGGGACAGGGTCCTCAACAGCGCCTCCGGATCGGCCTGTTGCTGCTGCTCCTGGGCAAGACGTTTACCCAACAGATGGCGAATGCCACCGCGTACCAGGAAATCCGGAACCAGGCCGGACTCCGCCAGGCGAATGATCATGAAGCGGGTCTCCAGGGAATAAAGGGACTGGTGGTGCGCTGATACTCGCGGTAATCGTCACCACGGGATTTAAGGGCCTGTTTCTCGGTATGCGGAATACCGGTGACGAACCACAGGAACAGGAACATGGCCACCGGCAACAGCCACAGCCAGCCGGCCAGGGCGGCGCCCACGGCGATCAACGGATAGCTGAACCAGTGCAGCCACTCGAAGAAATAGTTGGGGTGCCGGGAGTAGCGCCACAGGCCTTCCCGGCAGGTCTTGCCCTTGCTGTCCGGCCGCGCCTTGAAACGGGCCAGCTGCCGGTCCGCCATCGCTTCGCCGATGATCGCCACCACGCCGATAATCACGCCCAGCACCACCAGCGGCGGCCGGAAATCCGGTTGCCCGCCGATCACCCAGAACGGCAGGGAGAACGCCCAGGCCAAGCCCGCCTGCAGCCAGAACACCACCAGGAACACCGGCTGGGTGGCCTTACCCAACCGTTCGCGCATGGCGGCGTAGCGGCCGTCCTCGCTGCCCTCGCCGGTGACGCGCCGGAAAATATGGCTGCCCAGCCGCACCGACCAGAGCAACAACAGGGCGCCGGCCGCCAGGCGCGGCAAGGGGTCGCCGCCGCCGGCCAGCAAGTAGGCAAGACCGGTGAGCCCGGTGCTGAAACTCCACGCCACATCCACGTAGCCGGCATTACCGTTGGTCCACTGCACCGCCCAGGCCAGGGTGAACACCATCACCAGCAGAACCAGACTGAAAATCAGAATTTCAGGCATAACGATCTCGCTCCTCATCGAGACGGCGCGCCAGATAAGCCAGCGCCGGCACCACCATCGACCACACGGCGCCGTAGCTCAGTGCCAGCAGCCACCAGCCCTGCGGGGTAGTGGCGGCGCCGAAGTTGATTCCCACGGTTACCGAGAATACACCGCCGAAGGCACCGAACAGCGCCGCCAGTAGCAACTTGGGGCGCAGCCAGGCCAGGCAATAGTTGAAGCTGAGCGCGAAGCCGAGCCACAGCGCCCAGATCCAGGCGGGGGCCACCCACCGGCGCGGCCAGTCGACGTATTCAATCAGGCCCGGCGCCATCCAGATGGGTTCGAATAACACACAGGCCACGGCTCCGGCGGCGAGCAGCGTCAGATCCTGGCGCCAGCGGCGATTCAAAACCCAAACGCCCAACTGCATCGCCGCCAGCACCAGCCAGGCAGCCCATCCCCACCCCTTGGCGGCGCCGTAAACGGCGACGAACCAGAGCAGTTGAAAACCCACGAAGTTGGTCGCCAGCGCGGCGAATGATTTATTCATGCGGCGAGCTTGGGCCGCTCACCGTCAATAGTCCGTGAACCGGCTTCACGGTCGATTCACCGGTGCTGGCGGACATTAGCGTCATGAAATCGAATCCGTTACCGCTCATCGCCCTGTTACTGTTCGCCGTCACCGGCTGCGCCAGCCGCGCGGACGGTCCCTCCGGTTATGCCCACCTCTATGAGCAGGCGGTGCGCGAACGGCCCGGCAGCGCTCAGGTGTCGGATCAGGCGGTGGCGCGCTTCGTGGCGCTGTATTCGCCGATCGACGCGGACCATATCGAGAATCATATCGAGGACGTCTACGCCGAGGACATCTACTTCAACGATACCTTGTCCACCGTCTACCGGCGCGACCAGCTCAAAGTCCACTTACTGAAAACCGCCGAGCGGCTTGATTACATGAGCCTGGATATTCAGAACCGCTGGCAAGATGGTGAAGACTTCTTTCTGCTGTGGTTCATGGAGACCCGTTTCAGCATTCTCGGCAGCGAACGGGACGTTCGCACCATTGGTGTCTCCCACCTTCGTTTCAATGACCAGGGCAAAGTGATTTTCCACCAGGACTTCTGGGACAGCAGCCAGGGCCTGGACCAGCAACTTCCAATCCTAGGAGGATTCAGCCGATGGCTGCGCGAGCATCCCTGACACTGCCGCTTGCTTTGTTGGTTTCCATGGCGCTGGCCGGAGGCGCCCATGCCGCCGACTTCGATGACATGGCGCGCTGCTCCAGTGCCGACGTCAAAGCACTCAAGGTGTTCAATGTCGGTCAGGCCTCTCTGTTCCGCGCCGATTGCGCCGCCGCCGATCCGCTGGCGCCGCCCATGCGCCTGGCCTTCGGTTACAACCGGGAAGTGCCCGGCGACGCCTTCGCCAAGGCGGCGCGCAAGATGATCGAGCGCAACGTCAGCGAAGACGCCTTCGAAGCGTTGAAAGAGCGCATCGACGCTTTTAACAGCCACTACCGGACCACCCGCGACGGCGACCGCTACACGCTGGACTATGATGAAGACCAGTCCATGGTGTTGCGCCTCAACGGCGAGAAGCTGGCCGAGGAGCAGGGCGAGGACTTCGCCCAGGCCTATTTCTCGATCTGGTTCGGCGACGATCCGTACTCCGACGATCTCAAGGAAGAGTTGCTCTCCGTGGAGCCCTGACCCCGCGAGGTCTTGCACCCTCGCCCGCCAGACCGGATACTTCCCCCTTTAACCGCAGCCGTGGGGGGCGTTAATGGCCAGTGCACCGGAAGGTCGCTTCAGCCACTACACACCGGTTCTCAACTCCGACCGCTTTTTCGCCTTGCGCCTGACCGCCGTGTTCACCGTGATCAGCCTGGTGGCTTCCCTGTTGATCACCACCGTGGGCGTGCTGCTTACCGGCCAGCGGGACTGGCTGGCGGCGCTGTCGCTGGCGCTGCTGATTCCCCTGCTGCTGGTTCCGCCTTTGTGCTATCCGCTGCTGGCGAAACTGGCGGCGGTGACCCGCGACAACCGGAAGCTGCGTCAGCAGGCCCGCGAAGACCATCTCACCGGTTTGTTCAACCGCCCCCATCTTATGAGCATGCTCGAGCGGGAATTGTCGCTCAGCCAGCGCCACGATCATCCGGTATCGATTTTATTGGTGGACATCGTCGATTTCGTGGATATCGCCGATCGGTACGGACGTCATACCGGCGACCGGCTATTACGGATTTTTTCTGAACGCATTCGCGATAAAATCCGCGAAAGCGATCTGTTCGGCCGCATCGACGGTGCGCAGTTTCTGCTGGTTTTGCCGCACACCGATTTCAACGACGCCTTGCACATGGCGGAAGGGTTGCGTTCGCTCACCGCCAGCATCCAGGTGCAGACCGACGAAGGCCTGGCGGGCTTTGAGATCCGTATTGGCGCGGCCAGCACCGAGAACAGCGGCCGCCGGCTCAACGCCCTTCTCAATGAGGCCGATTACGCGTTGTATCAAAGCCGTAACGAGCATCGCCACTCCGACCGCCCCGCTTAACACTTAATCATCACACCCCACTCACAATAAAAACCTATTTTTTACAAAAATTATTCTTTTTCACACCTTTCTTGCCGCCCCTTTGTAAATTTGTTTATTAAACTCCTTACTGGCATTTACAGTTAAGTCTCAGGGAGCAAAACTGCGGATGCTGAATTTCTGCCTACTAAAAAACAAGGAAGGAGCTATGGACGCCAAACGCTTTCTCGCATCCAGTATTGCTTGCGCATCGTTAGCCGTTGCTACTACGGCCGTTGCCGAGGACACCATTCCGGATCGGTATTTCTACCTGGGTGGTCACATCGGCCAGAGCTGGCTGGATATCGGTGATCACTACGAAGGCGACGGCTACTTCGCCGACAACGTCTACGAAAACGATACCGTGACCATGCCCGGCGCCCAGATCGGTTATCGCTTCAGCGAAAACTGGTCCGTACAGGCTTGGTACGATCGCAACAACATGTCCACCAGCGACGGCGAAGTGTACCTGCGGAACAATTTCGCCAGCCTGCGCCGTCACTTCAACGGCGACGGCCCGATCGAAAGCTATGTCGGTCTCGGCGCCGGTGAAACCCGCACCGAGTTCAACACCGAAAGCGACGATGACTTCAAGGAAACCACTGGCGGCATCGAGTTCGGTGTACAAACCGCACTCGCCGACAACTTCCTGATCGACGTCGGCGCACGCCCCACATACAGCTTCCGCTCCGAGCGCTGGGACGGCCAGGTCTACGCCGCCCTGAACGTTCTGGTCGGCGCACAGTATGACGAAGAGCCGAAACCCGAGCCGGTTACCGAAACCGCCACCGACAGCGACAACGACGGTGTACCGGATTCCAACGACCGCTGTCCGGGCACTCCCGCGGGCGCCAGTGTTGACGCTCAGGGCTGTGAGCTGGATGACGACGGCGACGGCGTCGTGAACAGCAAGGACGAGTGCCCGGATACGCCGGCACGCGCCAAGGTTGACGACAAAGGTTGTCAGGAATACCTGACCAAGGACGTGCGCGAAACCCTGTATGTCGAGTTTGGTCTCGACAAAGCAGAAGTTCGTGAAACCTCCTACCCGGAACTGGAAAGCCTGAGCGATCAGATGTACCAGTACCCGTCCGCTGACCTGGTGCTTGAAGGCCACACCGACAGCACCGGTTCCGCTGCTTACAACAAGCAGCTTTCCGAGAAGCGTGCGGATGCGGTGAAGCGTGTCATGGTTGAAGAGTTCGGCATCGACGAGAGCCGGATCACCACCGAAGGTTACGGCGAAGCCAAGCCGATTGCTGATAACAGCACTCGCGACGGCCGCGCTCAGAACCGCCGCGTGGAAGCGATCATGAAAGCGACCACCGAAGAAGCGCAGTACGACAACGACTAAGTCGTCCAGCGTTCTCTTCAACCCAAAAAGGGCCGGCATCCGCCGGCCCTTTTTTGTTGGCGTTGAAAGTTGGCCGTAGAAACAGCCGGTGGCCGCGTCGCCGTGCGCGAAAGGCAAGGGAGTCAATGAGACTCAGCCGATCTGCCTGATAATCAACCTTCATTCGTTACCACTGAATAACGGGAAGGGATCATGGCGAAAGACGCAATCGGCTTTGCCCTGAGCGCGCTGAACCGGCTGGCCGGCTCATCGATGCTCGACCGCCTGGGTATGCGCCACACCGCGGAGCGGCTTGCCTACCGCCTCACCAAGGGCGGCTTCCAGGTGATCACCACCAGCGCCCGCGCGTTTAAATCCAACAATCCGTCCGACAAGCCGCAGCGTCTCGACGCGCCGGGGCACACCACCGGCCTGTTCGACCTGGGCATCACCGACGAGCAGCAGATGATCCGCGACAGCGTGCGGGCCTTCGCCGCCGAGGTGCTGCGCGAAAACGCGGAACAGTCGGACGCCGAGCAACGCACCAGCGACGACGTGCAAAGCCAGGCCCGGGAACTGGGCCTGAATTTCTTCGCCGTACCCGAAGCCCTGGGCGGCGCCGCCGCCGAACGCTCCACGGTGACCAGCATGCTGGTGGCCGAGGAGCTGGCGCGCGGCGACATGGGCCAGGCGGTGGCGGTGCTGGCGCCGATGGGCGTGGCCAACGCCCTGACCCGCTGGGGCTCCGCCGTGCAGCAGGATAAATACCTGTCCACCTTCGCCGGTGAGGACGCGCCCCTGGCCACCATCGCGGTGTGCGAGCCGCGTCCGCTGTTCGATCCCATGACGCTGCGCACCACCGCCACCCGCGACGGCGACGACTGGCTGCTCAGCGGCGAGAAATCCCTGGTGCCGCTGGCCGCCGAAGCGGAGCTGTTCCTGGTCGCCGCCGAAACCGGCGACGGCCCGGCGGTGTTCATCGTCGAAGGCGGCAGTGACGGCCTCAGCGCCGGCGACGATCCGGCCATGGGCATCCGTGCCAGCGGTCAGCGGCCGCTGCTGCTGGACAAGGTGCGCGTGCCCGACGCCAACCGCCTCGGCGACGACGATTTCAATTATCGCGAGTTCATCGATCTGGGCACCCTGGCCTGGTGCGCGCTGGCCATCGGCACCGCCCAGGCGGTACTCGACTACGTGGTGCCCTACTGCAACGAACGCAAAGCGTTCGGCGAGCCGATCAGCCACCGCCAGGCGGTGGCGTTCATGGTCGCCGACATCGCCATCGAGCTGGACGCCATGCGCATGCTCACCTACCGCGCCGTGTGCCGCGCCGAGCAGGGCAAACCCTTCCAGCGCGAAACGCACCTGGCCCGCACCCTGGTCAAGGACAAGGCGATGCAGATCGGCACCGACGGCGTCCAGCTGCTGGGCGGCCACGGCTTTACCCACGAATATCCGGTGGAACGCTGGTATCGCGATCTGCGCGCGATCGGCGTGGTCTTCGGCGGCCTGCACCTGTAACGCCGCCCGCACCCATAACGGAAGAGACAGCATGAACATCGAGATTCCGAAGAAATTCAAACCGGTGATCAACAATGCCCGGCAGGTGGCCCTGAACACCTTCCGGCCCATCTCCCGCAAATACGACCGTGCCGAACACCAGCGCCCCAAGGAGCTGGACATGGTCGCCTCGGTGCTGGATGGCTTCAACGAAGGCGACCCGGCCAACTCCGCCGGCGCCAGCCAGACCGGCAAGGGCAAGGTGCAGGAAGACGGCGGCGTGAAGAACGGCGCCAACATGATGACCTGCCTGGGCGCCCTGGAATTCTGCTACGGCGACACCGGCTTTCTGCTCGCCATGCCGCGCCAGGGCCTGGGTAACGCGGCCATCGCCGCGGTCGCCACCGACGAGCAGCTGGAGCGCTTCAAGGGCAAATGGGCGGCCATGGCGATCACCGAACCCGGCGCCGGCTCAGACTCGGCGGCGATCCGCACCACCGCCAAGGAAGACGGCGACCACTACGTGCTCAACGGCGAGAAGATTTACGTCACCTCCGGCGAGCGCGCCGACTGCGTGGTGGTGTGGGCCAGCCTGGACCCCAAACTGGGCCGCGCGGCGATCAAGTCGTTCGTGGTGGAATGGGGCACGCCGGGCATGGAGCTGGCGCGTCTGGAGAAGAAGCTCGGCATTCGCGCCTCTGACACCGCCGCAATCACCTTCAACGATTGCCGGGTGCCCAAGGAGAACCTGCTCGGCAACCCCGAGGTGGACACCAAGGGCTTCGGCGGCGTGATGGAAACCTTCGACAACACCCGCCCGCTGGTGGCCTGCTTCGCCCTGGGCGTGGCCAAGGCGTCGCTGGAACGGACCCGGGAACTGCTCAGCGAAGCGATCGAGTACGACTACGGCAAGCCGGTGGACAACGCCAGCGCCGCCGAGGCGGAGCTGTACCGCATGGAAGCGGAATGGGAAGCGGCCTACTGGCTGGCCATGAAAGCGGCCTGGATGGCCGACAACAAGCAGTCCAACTCGGTGGAAGCGTCGATCTCCAAGGCCAAGGCCGGCCGCGTGGGCAACTACGTCACCCTCAAATGCGTGGAACTGGCCGGCTCCATCGGCTACACCGAGGACGAGCTGCTGGAGAAATGGGCGCGGGACTCCAAGATCCTCGACATCTTCGAAGGCACCCAGCAGATCCAGAAGCTGATCATCGCCCGCCGCGTCCTGGGCCTTAGCTCAAAAGAACTGAAGTGAAGACAGTTAACAATTAACAGTTAATAGTTAATAGCTAACTTCAAAACACGAAGGCGCGGGCAGAGCCCGCGCCTTCTTTGTTTCGCTATTAACTGTTCACTATTAACTCTTCATTGAGCTTGCCGCGCGGCTACAGCCGCGCGGCAAGCTCCGACCCTTGCTTGATGGCGCGCTTGGCGTCCAGCTCGGCGGCCAGGTCGGCGCCGCCGATCAGATGGTGGTTGGCGGCGCCTTCCTGGTACAGCTCGCGCAGGGACTCCTGCCCGGCGCAGATCACCACCTGGTCCACTTCCAGCAAGCCTTGTTTGTGGAGCAAGCCTTGCTTGTCATTCTGGGTGATATGCAGGCCGTGGTCGTCGATGCGGTCGTAGCTGCAGCCGGCCAGCATTTCCACATTGCGGTGTTTGAGCGTGGCGCGGTGCACCCAGCCGCTGGTTTTGCCCAGCCCCTTGCCCGGCGTGCTCTCCTTGCGCTGCAGCAGGTAGATTTTCCGCGCCGGGGTTTCCGGGTGCTTGTCCACCAGGCCGCCACGGGTGTCCGCGTTGAAATCCACGCCCCACTCCGCCAGCCATTCGGGCAGCGGCTGGGCGCCGTCGCGGGGCGCTTCGGCCAGGAATTCCGCCACGTCGAAGCCGATGCCGCCGGCGCCGATGATCGCCACGCGTTCGCCCACCTGCACCTTGCCACGCAGCACGTCCACGTAGGACACCACCTTGGCGTGGTCGATGCCGTCGATGCCCGGCCGGCGCGGGGACACCCCGGTGGCGATGACGATCTCCTGGAAGCCTTCGCGCTCCAGCTCGTCGCTTTCCACGCGGCGGTTGAGCACCACCTTTACGCCGGTGCGTTCGATGCGCTTTTGAAAGTAGCGCAGGGTCTCGTGAAACTCTTCCTTGCCGGGGATCACCTTGGCCATGTTGAACTGGCCGCCGATCTCACCGGCCTGGTCGAACAGAGTCACGTCGTGGCCGCGCTCCGCGGCCACCGTGGCGCAGGCCAGCCCGGCGGGACCGGCGCCCACCACCGCCACTTTCTTGGGCGTGGCGGTGCGCAGATAGACCAGCTCGGTTTCATGGCAGGCGCGCGGGTTCACCAGGCAGGAGGCGCGCTTGAGCTCGAAGGTATGATCCAGGCAGGCCTGATTGCAGGCGATGCAGGTGTTGATCTCGTCGGCGCGGCCTTCGGCGGCCTTGTTGACGAACTCCGAGTCCGCCAGCAGCGGCCGGGCCATGGACACCGCGTCCGCCTGGCCGCTGGCGATGATGCGCTCGGCGGTGTCCGGATCGTTGATCCGGTTGGAGGCCACCACCGGGATCGACACCACGTTTTTTACCTGGCGGGTGACTTCCGCGAACGCCGCCCGGGGCACCGAGGTGACGATGGTGGGCACCCGCGCTTCGTGCCAGCCGATGCCGCTGTTGATCAGGCTGGCGCCGGCTTTTTCGATGGCGCGGGCCAGGTCCAGCACCTCCTCGCGGGTGCTGCCGTCGGGCACCAGATCAATCACTGACAGGCGGTACATGATGATGAAATCCTCGCCGCAGCGGCGTCGGGTTTCCTCGACGATCTCCACCGGGAAGCGGCGGCGGTTTTCGGCGCTGCCGCCGTACTCGTCGCTGCGCTTGTTGGTGCGCGGCGCGGTGAACTGATTAATCAGATAGCCCTCGGAGCCCATGATTTCCACGCCGTCGTAGCCGGCTTCCTTGGCCAGCTCGGCGGTGCGCGCGAAGTCCTGCACCGTGGAGCGCACTTCGCGGGTGCTCATGGCCTTGGGCTTGAACGGGTTGATCGGGCTTTTGATCGCCGAGGCGGAGCGGGAGAACGGGTGGTAGCTGTAGCGGCCGGCGTGCAGCACCTGCAGCGCGATCTTGCCGCCTTCGCGGTGCACCGCCTCGGTGATCTTGCGGTGGTTGCGGATATCCAGCTTGCTGTTGAAGGTGCCGGACAGCGGGTAGAACCAGCCGTGGCGGTTGGGGTTGATACCGCCGGTCACGGACAGGGCCACCCCGCCCCGCGCCCGCTCGGCGAAATAGGCGGCCAGCTTCGGGTAGTGCCAGAAACGGTCTTCCAGGCCGGTGTGCATGGACCCCATGATCACCCGGTTCTTGAGCTGGGTATGCCCCAGATCCAGGGGGGAAAGCAGGTGGGAATAACCGTTGGCCGCCATGGTGTTCTCCTGTGTGGGCTGGGCGGGCCGCGCAACGTCGTGCGCGGCGGCCGCCTGGCTGCAATCTGGACGCCGTCAAGATAGGGTGCTATGTTGACGCTGTCAAGATAACATCCGTGACTTCGAAAGACAGGCAACCACCATGACGCAACCGGGCCGCTACCATCACGGAGACCTGCACGCCGCCCTGCTTCGCGAGGCCGCCGTACTGCTGCGCGAACAGGGCGTGGAAGGGCTGTCGCTGCGGCGCCTGGCGGAACGCGCCGGGGTGTCGCGCACCGCGCCCTACCACCACTTCACCGATAAGAACGCGCTGCTCTGCGCCCTCGCCGAGGACGGCTTCCGCCGGCTGGACCGGTTGATGGAAGAGGCCGACTTCCGGGCGGACGACCCGGAGCCCGGGCTGCGCCGTTTCGTGCGCGGCTATCTGCGCTTCGCCTGCGACGACCCGGAGCAGTACGAGCTGATGTTCGGGCGCACCCTGTGGAAGACCGGGCGCCCCACCGAGTCGCTGACGCGGGTGGCGCACGGCTGCTTCCGGCGTTACGTGGATAAGCTGCAGGCGGACGGCATCGGCGCCCACCTGCCCGGCGGCACCGACGCCCTGCGCGTGGCCCAGGCCAGCTGGGCCACGCTGCACGGCCTGTGCCGGCTGTTGCTGGACGGCATTTATGTGGACCGGCAGGACATGGAGGCGGTCAGCGACCAGGCAGTGGCGCTGATGCTGGCCGCTGTGCGGCCGGCTGAGCGGACTCCGTAGCCCGGTTCAGGAGCAAACTTTGTGGGAGCGGGCCTAGCCCGCGAAAGGGAGCGGAGCTCCCGGCAGGATCCCAGAGGCCTCTCTAAAAGCAGTACCAACAAGGTCTCTGGAATCCTGCCGGCCGGCAAAGCCGGCCTTTCGCTTGCAAGGCAAGCTCCCACACAGCCGCTCCCAAAAGCCGTTAGCGCTGTGCCGCCAGGAACTCGGTGAGGGCTTCGATGTAGTCGTCGTAGGCTTCGTACTGGGGGACATGACCGATGCCTTCGAGCTCCACCAGTTTGGCGTCGGGGATGGCTTCGGCGGCTTCGGCGCCGAGACGGTCATAGCGCCCGAGCTCTTTCTGCTTCTCCTCCGGGGCGCGATTGCGGCCCAGGGCGGTGCGGTCGCGGTTGCCGATGATCAGCAGCGTCGGCGCTTTGACGTCGGGGAACTCGTAGACCACCGGCTGGTTGAAGATCATGTCGTAGTGCAAGGCCGAGTTCCAGGCGATGCGCGGGTAGTCCGGGCCGCGCAGCCAGCCCTGCTGGATGGTCAGCAACGGCGCGTACTCTTCCTTCCACTGACCATCGAAGTACGCCTTGGTCATGTAGGCCTTGATGTCTTCGGGTTTCTTTTTCAGCTCACCCTGGTACCAGGCGTCCACGGACTGCCAGGGCACGTCCTGGCGCCAGTCTTCCAGGCCGATGGGATTGACCAGCACCAGGGCGTCGCTGCGCTCGGGGAACATCAGCGTGAAGCGGGTGGCGAGCATGCCGCCCATGGAGTGGCCCACCACGGTGGCGCTGTCCACCTTCAGTGTGTCCAGCAAGGTGCGGGTGTGATCGGCCAGGGTCTGGAAGGAATACTGGAAGTGTTCCGGCTTGCTGGATTTGCCGAAGCCGATCTGGTCCGGCACCACCACGCGGTAGCCTTCCTCGGTCAGCCGCTCGATGGTGGTTTGCCAATAGGCGCCGGAGAAATTCTTGCCGTGCAGCAACAGCACGGTGTCGCCGTTGGGCTGCTCCGGGCGCACGTCCATATAGGCCATTTCCAGCGTCTGCCGCTGGCTGTCCAGCTTCAGGGTATGCACCGGATGGGGGTAGTCGTAGTCGCTGAGGCGGGCGTCGAAGGCGGGTTTTTCCGCCGCCATGGCCGGGTTGCCGAGCGCCAGCGCGCACAGCGCCAGCAAGGATGTGAATACGCGCATGATTCCCTTCTCCTGTTGATACAGCCGTTCAGGGGTGGAGACCCGCATGACGGGAAAGTTCCGCGATTCAGTCCGGCAGCGGCAGCGCAAGCCGCACCCGCAGACCGCCCAGCGGGCTGTCGGTGAGGGTCAGCTGTCCGCCGTAGGCGGCCACCGTGTCACTGACGATGGCCAGACCCAGGCCGTCGCCGGCGACCCGCTCATCCAGGCGGCGGCCGCGCTGCAGCACCTGCTCGCGGCGTGATGGCGGGATGCCGGGCCCGTCGTCGTCCACGGTGACCGTCAACAGGCCGCCGTCCCGCGCCAGTGTCAACCGTACCTCGCCGGCGGCCCATTTGCAGGCGTTGTCGAGCAGATTGCCGAGCAGTTCCAGCATGTCGCCGCGCTCCACCGCCAGCGGCGGCAGCCCGGTGCCGTGCACCACCAGGTTGAGCGGCTTGCGGTGGGCGCGGCGCAGGGTGTCGGCCAGGGCTTCCAGATCCTGGCCCGGTTCGAAGCGGGTGGCGGCGGTGGCGCCGGCGGCGACGCGGGCGCGGCCCAGGGCGCGGCGCACATTGGCTTCGATCTGGTCCAGTTGCGCCAGCAGCAGGACGTGCAGTTCCGGGGCGCGCTGGCGCAGTTCCGTGTCGCAGCGGTTGCGCAGCACCGCCAGCGGCGTCTTGAGGGCGTGCCCCAGGTCGCCCAGGGCGTGACGGGAGCGGTCCAGCTGCTGCTCCATGTGCCGCTGCAGGCGGTTGATCTCGGTGACCAGCGGGCGCAGTTCCCGGGCCACGTCCTGGTCCAGCTCGGCGCGCTGGCCGCCGCGCAGCTGTTCGATCTGCCGGCGCGCCGCGTTGAGCGGCTTGAGGCCGTGGCGGATCAGCCATTGCTGGACCAGGGCCAGCGCCGCCAGCACCAGCACCCAGGCCAGCAGGGCGGCGGTTCGGGTATCGCGGAAACTGGCCTGTTGCGGGGCGTAGTCCTGGGCCACCACCACGGTGAGGTCTTGGCCGTCGCGCCGGAAACGGGTGCGGTAGCGCAGCAGGCTCTGGCCGTCCGGGCCGGGCAGCAGCTCGGTGTCCATGCCCGGGTTTTCCGGCAGCGGCAAACGGGCGTCCCACAGCGACCGGGAGCGCCAGCGCTGGCCGTCGATCAGCACCACGAAATAGCGGCCGGACAGCGGGCGCCGGTAGGCCGGGTCGAGCATTTCCTGTTCCAGCACCAGCCCGTCCGGGCCGGGCACCATGGCGGCGAGCACGCTGGCGGCCTCGTCGCGCAGCTGGCCGGCGCTGATCTCACGCTGTTCGCGCTCCAGCCACCAGAGCGCGCCCTGCCCCACCAGCACGCCGGCCAGCAGCAGGCTGACGAACAGGCTGATTCCCAGGCGCGCGCCGATGGAGCGCATTCAGCCGCGCCCCGTGAACAAATAGCCCTGGCCGCGCCGGGTCTGGATCACCTGACCGCCGAGCTTGCGGCGCAGGCGGTTGATGTGCACTTCCACCACGTTGGAATCGCGCTCGCTCTCGCCGTCGTAGAGGTGCTCGCTGAGCGCGATCTTCGACAACAGCCGGCCCGGGTTGAGCATGAAGTAACGCAGCATGCGGAATTCCGCGCCGGTCAGTTCAACCTCCTGCTGGTCCAGCCAGGCGCTCTGGCGCTCTTCGTCCAGCTCCACCCCGCAGGCGCGCAGGCGGCTCTGGTTGGCGCTGCCGTGGCTGCGCCGCAACACCGCCTGCACTCGCAGCAGCAGCTCCTCCGGGTGGAAGGGTTTGGTGAGGTAGTCGTCGGCGCCGGCGCGCAGGCCGTCGACGCGCTCCGCCCAGCTGTCGCGGGCGGTGAGAATCAGCACCGGCATGCTCAGGTCCTGCTCCCGCCAGCGCCGCAGCACTTCCAGGCCGTCCAGGCCGGGCAGCCCCAGGTCCAGAATCACCAGGTCGAAATCATCGTCGTGGGCACGCACCAGGGCGTCGCGGCCGTCCGCCAGCCAATCCACCGCGTAGCCGTGATCGCGCAGCAGCGGCAGCAACTGGTCGGCCAGGGCGACGGTGTCTTCCACCAGCAGCAGGCGCATCAGTCGTCCACTTCGTCTTCGAGAACACGCCCGGTGCGGGCGTCGATTTCCAGCTCGCGGACCACGCCGTCGCCGGTCAGCAGCTCGATTTCATAGATAAATTCACCATCGTCGTCGTCCAGCTCCGCTTCCAGCAGACGGGCGCCGGGGTAGCGCTCATCCGCCTGGCGGAGGATCGCCTGGAACGACAACACCTCCCCGCTTTGCCGCAGCCGCAGGGCCTCGTCCTGATCCACATCCAGCGCCAGGGCGGAGGTCGCCCAAGCCAAGGAAAGGGCGACCAGGGCCGCCCCTCCGAGTAACACACGCATTAGTCGTCACGCTCCTCGCGCAGGATTTCACCACTGGTGGCGTCCAGCTCCAGGTCCCATTCCTGGCCCTGGGCGTCGCGCAGATCGACCTGATAGATCAGGCGGCCGTATTCGTCTTCCAGCTCGGTGTCTTCCACGGTGGCCTCGGGATGCTTGGCCAGGGCCGCCTCGTTGAGCTTTTCGAACGACAGGATCTTACCGTCCTGCACCAGTTTCATCGCCCGGTCCGGGCCCACGTCGTCCGCGTGCACCAGGGTGGTGGTGCCGGCGAAACCGATCAGGGTGGCGAGCAAAGTCTTTTTGATGGCGTTCATGAGTCTCTCCTTTGTCCTCATTGCGTTGGGTACGGGAGTGACTCTACGCCGGCCAGCTTAATTCTCCCTGAAGCCCGCCTTAACGCAACCTTAAAGCGCGCGCAAGGACCCGGGCGGAGACCCGGGGCCGCAGGCGTGCTTGCAAAACGGCGCGTCTAGGGCCAACTTATGCTTTTTAAAATTGACTTCCATTATTCGAAAAACACGTGGGTGAACCCGCGCGGTTGAAACAAAAGGACGCTCCATGGACACCGATCTTTCCGACCTCCTCGCCCTGCTCGACCTCACCCCCCTGGATGACGACCTGTTCCAGGGCGAGAGCCGCAACATTGTCGGACCCCGAATTTTCGGCGGCCAGGTGATCGCCCAGGCGCTGGTGGCGGCGGCGCGCACCGTGCCCGCGCGCACCGCGCACTCCCTGCAGGCGTACTTCCTGCGTCCCGGCGATGCCCGCGAACCGGTGCTCTACCGGGTGGAGCGCATCCGTGACGGCGGCACCTTCAGCACCCGCCGGGTGGTGGCGGAGCAGCGCGGCCGCCCGATCTTCGATTTCGCCGCCTCCTTTCACAATGCCGAGGACGGCCCGGCCCATCAGACCGCCGCTCACAGTGCGCCGGACCCGGAAGGCCTGCCCGACGAGCAGACCGTCACCGCCGACTTCCTGAAAGACGAGGACATTTCCGAGAATTTCCGCGCCGCCCTGCTGCGCCGCAAGCCGGTGGAAATCCGCCCGGTGACCCGGCGCCACCCGCTGCGCCCGGAGAAGGCGGAGCCGATCCGCCAGGTGTGGCTGCGCGCCGCCGGCGAGGCCGGCGACGACCCGCTGATCCACCAGGCGCTGCTCGCCTATGTGTCCGACCACAGCCTGATGGGCACCGCCCTGCTGCCCCACGGCATCACTTTCCTGGACCGGGACATGCAGGTGGCGAGCCTGGACCATACGCTGTGGTTCCATCGGCCGGTGCGGCTGGACGACTGGCTGTTCTACGACATGGAGAGCCCGATCGCCACCGGCGCGCGGGGTTTCAATCGCGGGCAGGTGTTCAATCGGGCCGGGGAACTGGTGGCATCGGTGTGTCAGGAAGGCTTGATGCGGAAAGCTTGAATTTGTAGGAGCTTGCCTGCAAGCGAAAGGGCGACTACGTCGCCCGGCGGGATTCCAGAGAGGCTGTCGGAGCTACCGTTAGAGACCTCTCTGGCATCCTGCCGGCAAGCGCTGCTTGCCTTTCGCGGGCTGGGCCCGCTCCCACAGGGCCCGCTCGCACAGGCCCGGTCCTGCATCGGCAGTGGTTACTTCTCGACGATGGCGACGACGCCCTGGCCGCCGGCGGCGCAGATGGAGATCAGGCAGCGGCCTGAGCCCTTCTCGTTGAGCAGCTTGGCGGCGTTGGCCAGGATGCGCGCGCCGGTGGCGGCGAACGGGTGGCCGGCCGCCAGGGACGAGCCCTTGACGTTGAGCTTGGTCATGTCGATTTCGCCCAGCGGCTTGTCACGGCCCAGACGTTCCTTGCAGAAGGTTTCGTCGTTCCAGGCTTTCAGGGTGGTGAGTACCTGGGAGGCGAAGGCTTCGTGGATTTCGTAGAAATCGAAGTCCTGCAGGGTCAGGCCGGCGCGGTCGAGCATGCGCGGCACGGCGTAGGCCGGCGCCATCAGCAGGCCTTCTTTCTTGCCGATGAAGTCCACCGCCGCCACTTCGCAGTGGGTCAGGTAGGCCTGCACCGGCAGCCCGCGTTCCTGGGCCCAGTCCTCGGACGCCAGCAGCACGGTGGAGGCGCCGTCGGTGAGCGGGGTGGAGTTGGCGGCGGTCATGGTGCCTTCGGAACCGCCGAACACCGGCTTCAGGGTGCTCAGCTTCTCGATGGTGGAGTCGCCGCGCATGTTGTTGTCGCGCTCGAGACCGTGGAACGGGGTCATCAGGTCGCCCTGCCAGCCCTCTTCATAGGATTTCGCCAAGTTCTGGTGTGAGCGCCAGGCCAGCTCGTCCTGGGCTTCACGGGAAATACCCCATTCGGCGGCGGTGATCGCCTGGTGCTCGCCCATGGACAGGCCGGTGCGCGGCTCGCCGTTCTTGGGGATGTCCGGGATCATCAGCTTGGGGTTGAGCAGCTTGACCGCCTGCTTGAGCTTGTCACCGTTGCTCTTGGCGCGGTTGATCTCCATGAAGATCTTGCGGGCCTGCTCGTTGACGCCCAGGGGCGCGTCCGAGGTGGTGTCCACACCACCGGCCACGGCGCAGTCCACCTGGCCGAGGGCGATCTTGTTGGCCACCAGGATGGCCGCTTCCAGGCCGGTGCCGCAGGCCTGCTGCAGGTCGTAGGCGGGGGTTTCCGGCGCCAGCTTGGAGCCCAGCACGCACTCGCGCACCAGGTTGAAGTCCTTGGCGTGCTTCATCACGGCGCCAGCGGCCACTTCACCCATGCGCTCGCCGTGGAGTTTGAAACGATCCACCAGGCCGTTGAGCGCGGCGGTCAGCATTTCCTGGTTGTCGACCTCGAAATAAGCGGTATTGGAGCGGGCAAAGGGAATGCGGTTGCCGCCCACAATGGCCACCTTGCGTACGTTGTCGCCTGCCAGCATAGTAATTCCTCCACAGTGGCGTCGGGGAGGCCGGAGTGGCCGGCCCGAGTGCCCAGGTTAACAGATGAGCGCAGTCTATCGCCCAACGGGCGGGCCTCATTGGCTTCGGCGCCTCCCGGCCTTCCCGTGCCGGTCAATACACCCTTCACACACGGGTGCTTCAATACGCCCCCTACGAATGCTCGGCAAAGGACACGACCATGAGCGATACCTATCAGGCAATTGCCAACTCCCCCATGGGCAAGGCCGTTTTCAGCGCCATTAACCTGCCCATCCCGGTGATTCTCGAACGCTGGCAGCCCGGCCAGAAATCCTTTATCAGCGGTGGCGTGCTGGTGGGTGCCGCGCCCGGATCCAGCGCCGTGGACACGGTGTTCGCCACGCTCAAGGGCGCCCCGGAGGCGAAGCCCGCGGTACTGGCCAACACCCGCAACGCCAACGACCTGCAGAAGCAGGCGGCGGCGGCCGGCCTCAACACCGACAACTACACCGCCACCCGCGAAGACGACAGCAAATTCAAGGCGCTGGTCTTCGACGCCACCGGCATCGAAAGCCCGGATGACCTCAAAGCGCTGTGGGAATTCTTCCAGCCGGTGATCAAAAAACTGGATAAATGCGGCCGCGTGATCGTCATCGGGCGCACCCCGGAAACCCTGAGCGGCGCCGCCCGCGTCGCCCAACGCGGCCTGGAAGGCTTCACCCGCTCGGTGGGCAAGGAAATCAAACGCGGTGCCACCGTGCAGCTGGTGTACTGCGAAGCCGGCGCGGAAAGCCAGCTGGCCTCGCCGCTGCACTTCTTCCTGTCGCCGAAATCCGCCTATGTGTCGGCGCAGGTGGTGCGCGTGGGCCCCGCCGGCTTCGACGCGCAAAGCTTTGACTGGGACAAGCCGCTGGCCGGCAAAAAAGCCCTGGTCACCGGCGGCTCGCGCGGCATCGGCGCGTCCATCGCCCGAGTGCTGGCCCGCGACGGCGCCGAAGTCACGGTGCTGGACATCCCGCCGATGGCCGAAGACCTGAACAAGGTGGCCGAGGAAATCGGCGGCCAGAGCCTGGAACTGGACATCACCGCCGACGACGCGCCGCGCGTGATCGCCGACGCCGCCAAGAAAATGGGCGGCCTGGATATCCTGGTGCACAACGCCGGCGTCACCCGCGACAAGATGCTCGGCAACATGCCCGAGGGCCACTGGGACATGGTGATGAACATCAACATCGCCAGCCAGCTGCGCATCAACGAGCAACTGGTGGCCGACGGCGCCATGGGCGAAGGCGGTCGCATCGTGTCGATCAGCTCCATCGCCGGCATCGCCGGCAACCTGGGCCAGACCAACTACGGCACCTCCAAGGCCGCGGTGATCGGCATGATCGACACCTACTCCGAGGAGTACGCGGACAAGGGCATCACCGTGAACGCGGTGGCGCCGGGCTTCATCGAAACGCAGATGACCGCCGCCATCCCCTTCACCATCCGCGAAGCCGGCCGGCGCATGAACGCCATGAGCCAGGGCGGCCAGCCGGTGGACGTGGCGGAAACCATCTCGTTCTTCGCCAGCCCCGCCTCCCAGGGCCTCACCGGCAACGTGGTGCGCGTCTGCGGCCAGATGATGCTGGGCGCCTGATCGGCCTGGCGTAGAAAGCTTGTGGGAGCGGGCCCGCCCGCTCCCACCTCCTTTTCGACTTGAAACTCCCCTTCCCCACCGCCATCTAACCTTGAACGGCACTCACTCGCCGCAATGAATTTCCGAGGTTTCGATGGGTTTCGGTCGCGTTTTCCTGACCATTTTCGTGCTCGCCCTGGTGGAGGTCATGGTATTGGCCGCCGCGGCGGACTTTATCGGCTGGCCGATCACCATTCTGATGGTGGTGGTCACCGCCCTGCTGGGCACCGCCCTGTTCCGCAGTCAGGGCCTGCAGACCTGGCAACGGCTTAACCAGCGCATGAACCAGGGTCAAATGCCCGGCCGGGAGCTGGCCGAAGGCATGATGCTGCTGCTCGGCGGCGCCTTCCTGATCACCCCCGGGTTTATCACCGACGCCCTGGGCTTCGCCCTGCTGCTGCCGTTTTCACGGCGCGCCATGGCTGATTATCTGATCCGCAAGGGCACGCTGCAGACCTTCGCCACCCGGGGCGGCCCGGGCGGCGGCGCCTTCTTCTACCAGAGCCGCACCGTCTATCCCGGCGGATCGCGGCCCGGCCAGTCCGGGCCCGGCTCCGCCAATGACCCCGCCCACCGGCCCGGCCCCGGCGAGCGCCCCGGCGTCACCATCGAGGGCGAAGCCGACGAGCCCGACGACCCCCGTCGATAACGAGGTGCGCCTTCCCTAGGCGGGTTCTCTCCAGCCGGGGACGCGGGTCTGTGTGCGGCCCTTGTGGGAGCGGGCCCTGCCCGCGAAAGGCAAGCGGAGCTCTCGGCAGGATTCCAGAGACCTGGTTCTTCGGGTGTTCGGTGCTCCGTATCCGAGACGCGGTGCGATGGTGGTGCCTTCCGGGACCGCTCAAGTCGTCCCTGATCGCTGTTAGTTTGGCCGTCCCTGGCCAAACAGCTCCCTCCAGGCACCACCATTGCCCCGCTCACTGGGTAGCGTCACCGCCACGGGTCAGATCCACCCTTTCAGAGAGGCGCTAGGACCTTTCAATTTCCAAAGGAGCACCCGATCCCGGTGCGGCCTCTCTGGAGATAAAGTTTCTGGAATCCTGCCGGGTGGCTAAAGCCACCCTTTCGCGGGCGGGGCCCGCTCCCACAGCCCGTTCCCACAGCCCGCTCCAGCAGGAGTCAGAGTTTGGCGGCGGCTTCGGCGGCGTCTTCTTCGGCTTTGAGTTTGCGGTACTCGATGGGGGTCATGCCCACCCAGCGCTTGAAGGCGCGGTAGAAGGTGGAGGGTTCGGAGAAGCCGGTGAGGTAGACGATTTCGTCGATGGATTCGTCGGTGCCGGCGAGCAGGCGCTTGGCCAGCTTGCAGCGGTAGTCGGCCACCAGCTGGTTGAAGTTGGTGCCGGCGTCGGCGAGCCGGGTGCGCAGCTGGCGGGCTTTGATGCCCAGGCGCTCGGCCACTTCTTCCAGGTTGGCGTGGCCGGATTCCAGCAGCTCGGCGATCAGCCGGTTGACCTGGGCCACCAGGTCCTGCTTCTCCAGGCGCGCCACCTGCTCGCTGGCGAGCTGCTCGTGCAGACGCAGCAACTCCGGCTCGTGGTGGGCGGAGGGCAGCGCCATCAGGCGGGAGTCGAAATAGACGCCCACGGACGGCATGCCGAATTTCACCGGGCAGCCGAAGGCGCGCTCGTACTCGGCCTTGTCGGCGTGGTGTTCGTGGCCGAAGTGGACTTCCAGGGGCTCGAAGGCGTCGTCGGTGACGAAGCGGAAGAACTTGATCAGCCCCATCATCACGCATTCGTTGAGGTGCGCCAGGCGGCGGCCCCAGAACGGCTGACGCAGGAAGACCCGCTCGCCCTCTTCGAACAGTTCGGCCCGTGCCGCGTCGGAGAGCAGCCGCTGGTAGCTGAGCGCACGGTGCAGGCCCTCGCCGAAGGTGGGGCTGGAGAGAAACAGATACTCCAGCACCTGGCCCTTGTAGACGGGCATGTGCTTGCCCAGATGCAGGCCCACATGCTCGTCGTTGGAGACCTTCGCCAACGCCTCCCAGAACCATTCCTGGCCATCGTGGGGCGTGCGCAGATCCGGCACGTTCAATATGGACGGGTCCAGGCCCAGCTCGGCCAGTACCGCGTCGGCATCAATGCCGGCGTTGAGCATGGCCCGGTAGGCCATGCGCAGAAGCACGCCGGAATCGGTCAGTTCTGCCATCCTGTTGCGACTTCCCCAAACGGTAAATACCAAGTGGTGAGACTAGCACACCGTCCGGGGACCCGGAACCGCTTCACACCGTGGCGTTTTTCGGCTTGCGCCGGGACGGCAGCGCCAGGCGGTTAATCCGCTTGAGCACGGTGCCGAACTGGCGGCTCAGACGGCCGCTGTTGTAGTGCAGACCATAGCGCTCGGCGATCTCGCGCACCTTGGGCGCCACCTGCTTGTAGCGGTTGGACGGCATGTCCGGGAACAGGTGGTGCTCGATCTGGTGGCTGAGGTTGCCGGACATGATGTGGAACAGCGGGCCGCCTTCCAGGTTCGAGGAACCCAGCAGCTGGCGCAGGTACCACTGGCCGCGGGTCTCGTTCTCGATCTCCGCCTCACTGAACATTTCCGCGTGCTCGGTGAAATGGCCGCAGAAAATGATCAGGTACGACCACAGGTTGCGGGTCAGGTTGGCGGTGGCGTTGCCCGCCAGCACCCAGGGGGCGAACGGGCCGGCCAGCAGCGGGAACAGCAGATAGTCCTTACCCACCTGCTTGCGCACCTTCTTCATGATCTTGCGGCGCTGCGCGCGGTATTCGGCGAAGCTTTTCTCGCCCTTGAGCACGCGCTCCACTTCCAGGTCGTGAAACGCCACGCCCCACTGGAACAACGAGGCCAGCACCCAGTTATAGGCGGGCTGGAACAGGTAGGCCGGGTTCCAGCGCTGCTCTTCGGACATGCGCATGATGCCGTAGCCCACATCCCGGTCCTTGCCGACCACGTTGGTGAAGGTGTGGTGCATGTAGTTGTGCGAATGCTTCCACTGCTCCGCCGGGCAGGTGTTGTCCCAGTCGTAGGTGGAGGAATCCAGCGCCGGGTCACCCAGCCAATCCCACTGGGCGTGCATCACGTTGTGGCCGATTTCCATGTTTTCCAGAATCTTGGACACCGACAGCAGCGCGGTGCCGGCCAGCCAGGCCGGCGGCAGCACGCCCAGGAACAGCAGGCCGCGGCCGGCCAGTTCCATGCCTTTCTGGGTGCGCACCAGACGGCGGATGTAGCGCGCGTCCTGCTCGCCCAGATCCGCCATGATCTCTTCACGCAGGGCGTCGATTTCGCGGCCGAAGGCGTCCACCTGGGAGCGCGTCAGCGTCACGCCCGGGCGTTCGAATACGATGGGGTCGAAATGATCTACTTTGGCATTCATAGCGTGCCTCCTTAGAGATCCAGTTCCACGTCGCCCTCGGCGGCGTGGACACAAATACGAACTTCATGGCCGTTCAACTCGCGGCTTTCGCCGCTCTGCAGGTCGCGCACCCGGCCCTTGCTCACCTTGCACTTGCAGGTGTGGCAGATGCCCATGCGGCAACCGTGCTTGGGCTTGAGGCCGGCCTGCTCCGCCGCTTCCAGCAGCGACACCCCGGCGGCGGCCTCGGCCTGGCCGCCGGTGCGCGAGAAGTGCAACCGCCCGCCTTCGCCGGCCATCACCGGCGCCGCTCTGAAACGCTCATGGAACAGCGGCGCGCGGCCGTGTTCGCCGTGCCAATCCATCACCGTGTCGAGAAAGCCGGCCGGCCCGCAGGTGAAAACGGTGTGCGCGGCGGCATCGGCGATGTTATCCGTGAGCCAGTGTTCATCCAGACGGCCGGCCTGGTCGCCGTCGCGCGGGCTGTCGCCGCTGAGGACGAGACGCAGGTCGAGGCGCGGATCGCGGCGCAATTGCGCCAGGGAGTCGCTCAGCATCAGGTCCCGGTAGCGGCGTTCGAAGTGCACCCAGGTCACTTTGCCGTCGAAGTTGGACGCGAGCAGGGACTTCACGATACTGTGAACAGGTGTAATCCCGGAGCCCGCGGTGACCATCAGAAGGCGCTCCGGCACCGGGTCCGGCAGCACGAATTCGCCGGCCGGTTCGGCCAGGGTGAGCAGGTCGCCCTCCCGGCAACGGTTGACCAGATGGTCGCTGACGCCGCCCCGGCCCTGGCGCTTCACGCTGATGGTGGGCGCGCCGCCGGGGGCCGAGGACAGGGAGAAGCAGCGTTGATGCCGCACGCCTTCGATCTCCACGCCCAGCAGAACATGCTGACCGGCGCGGTGGCCTTTCCAAAGGCGGTTGGGTTGCAGGGTCAGGGTCACCGCCTGGTCACTCTCGCGCTGCACGCCGATCACCCGGGCGCGTATTTCGCGGGCGGACTGCAGCGGATCGAACAGGGCCAGATAGTCCTCCGGGTCGAACGGCGTGCTGAGCGCCTTGCCGAGACGACGGATCAGGCCCGGAGTACCGGATTGTGAATTTGAAGCGGTGATGACGTTCATGCCAACTCCCGTTTGTGTACAGTTGTGCACTTTGTACCGAAGCGGGGCACCAATGTCAACACATGTACACTTATACTTTTTTACACAGTAAAATCAACCAGTTGTCTGTATCCGGCCGGGGATTTTCAATAACATGGCGAAAATGCGGAGAATAAAAACGATGACTCGGGAGCAAAAACCATGAGCAGAGAGACTCCGACTCGGGGACGGCGGCCCAAGAGGGGGCGAACTCGCCAGGCGCTCATGGATGCGGCCCTGGATCTGGTGGCCAAGAAAGCCCCGTTCTCTTCCTTGAGCCTGCGTGAAGTGACCAAACGCGCCGGGGTGGTGCCCACCGCCTTTTATCGCCATTTCCCGGACATGAGCGCCCTGGGCCTGACCCTGCTGGACGAGTCCTTTCGCACCCTGCGCCAGATGATGCGTGAAGTGCGCCAGCAGGAACTGCCCAACGAACGCATGATCCGCGGGTCGATGGAGACCTTCTTCACCTACGTGCGCAATAACCGCACCCATTTCCTGTTCGTTTCAAAGGAGCTGTACGGCGGCTCGGCCACCATGCGCCAGGCCATCCGCCGTGAAATCCGCTTGTTCGTCAGTGAGCTGGCGATGGATATGGCGCGCTTTCCGTTCCTGGTGCGGGTCAACGCCGAGGACCTGCAGATGATGGCGTCCCTGGTGGTCAACAGCGTGGTCGCCCTGACCCAGGAAATGCTGGAGCTGGACGAAGACGACGACGCCGGCCAGCACGAGATGCTGATCATGGCGGAGAAACAGGTGCGCCTGATTTACTTCGGGGTGGCCCAGTGGCGCTCCGACACCCCGCCGCGCACCTGATCCGCCGGGATTGATAGGCCTGCTCGGGGGCTCCCCCAGGCGATACGGCCAATCCAGGCCGCTCTTCACACTGCCTATACTGTCCCCAATTTGCCGACGCCGCTGTTGTCACGCGGCGTCGGCCGTATTGGAGAGATCAAGGACGCTGTTATGAGTGACGTGAACTTCCGCGAGCTGCGCCACGCCCCGGCAATGCCGGTCAATTTCGCCAAGGCGGTGATGCGTGCCCGGGTGAAGCCCGGCAAAAACCCGCAACTGCCCAATGTCGGCCTGCGCCTCAACGATGTGGGCCTGGACGCCGGGCACCTGGCCGCCTACCGCAAGGTCTGCGGGTTCAGCGACGACGGCCGCCTGCCGGTCACCTACCCGCACATCCACGCCTTTCCGCTGCACATGGCGCTGATGATGGAGGACGGCTTCCCGTTCCCGGCCATGGGCCTGGTGCACGTGCGCAACAGCATCACCCAGTACCGCCCCATCGCCGAGCGCGAGCAGCTCAACATCAAATGCTACCTGGGCAACCTGACCCAGGTGGAAAAAGGCTACGAGTTTTCCATCTTCACGGTGGTCAGCACCGGCGGCGAACGGGTCTGGGCCAGCGAATCGGTGAACTTCTTCCGCGGCGGCGGCAGCGGCGTGAAGGCCGACAAGGGCTCGCGCGGCACCCCGGAACCGGTCACCGACGCCATTGAATGGAAGGTCCCCGGCAACACCGGCCGCCGTTACGGGGCCGTGTCCGGCGACCGCAACCCGATCCACCTCTACCCGCTGACCGCCAAGCTGTTCGGCTTCAAACGCCAGATCGCCCACGGCATGTGGTCCAAGGCCCGCGCCCTGGGGCAGCTGCAACACGAGCTGCCCGAGGAAGCCTTCACCGTGGCGGTGCAGTTCAAGGTGCCGATGTTCATTCCGGCCACGGTGAAGTTCGCCCGCGAAGAAAAGGACGGCGGCCTCGATTTCCGCGTGGTCGCCAAGGACGGCGTCAAACCGCACCTCACCGGCCAGCTGCGCCCGGCCTGAGCATTGTAGGAGCTTGCCCCGCAAGCGAAAGGCCGGCTTTAGCCGGCCGGCGGGATGCCAGAGACACCTCGAAGCGCACCACCAATAGCGTCTCTGGGATCCTGCCGGGAGCTTCGCTCCCTTTCGCGGGCCGGGCCCGCTCCCACAGCCTGCTCTTACAGCAGCTAGCGCCAGGGCGCGCTCAGGCTGATAGAATCTCCCGCCATGGACGACACTCGAGACTACGCCGGGCTGTTTCTCGGCGACATTCCCTTACTGGACGTGCGCGCGCCGGTGGAATTCGCCAAGGGCGCCTTCCCCACCGCCAGCAATCTGCCGCTGCTCGACGACAACGAGCGGCACCGGGTGGGTATCCGCTACAAGCAGCAAGGCCAGCAGGCGGCCATTGATCTCGGCAACGAACTGGTCAGCGGTCGCAAGAAGAGCGCCCGCCTGGAGGTCTGGCGGGAGTGGCGCCGCGCCCACCCGGACGGCTATCTGTACTGTTTCCGTGGCGGCCTGCGCAGCCGCACCACCCAGGCCTGGCTGGACCAGGCCGGCGTGCACGTGCCGCTGGTGGTGGGCGGCTACAAGGCGATGCGCCGCTTCCTGCTCGACCGGCTCAAACACAACCTGCGCCACCTGCCCATGGTGGTGCTCAGCGGCCGCACCGGCTGCGGCAAGACGCGTCTTATCGAACGGCTGACCGACGCCATCGATCTGGAAGGGATGGCCCACCATCGCGGCTCGGCGTTCGGCCGCCGACCGGCGGGCCAACCCGGCCAGATCGATTTCGAGAACCGCCTGGCCATCGCCCTGCTCAAGCATCAGCACCGGGGCCCGGCGCCGGTGGTGGTGGAAGACGAAGGCAAGCTGATCGGCCGCTGCTACGTGCCGGACGATCTGCAGGCGCGCATCCGCCAGTCGCCGCGCGTGGTCATCGACGAACCGCTGGAAGCCCGCGTGCGGGTGACGCTGGAGGACTACGTCACCGGACCGCTGGACGAATACAGCCGCCACTACGGCGAAGCGCAGGCGTTCGAGCGGCTGGCCGAGGCGCTGCTCGCCGCCCTCGACCGCATCCGCAAACGGCTGGGCGGCGCCCGCCATCAGTATCTGCGCGGCGAATTGGAAGCGGCGCTGGACCAGCAGCGCCACGGCGGCGACGTGGAGCGCCACCGGGTGTGGATCCGCGAACTGCTGAGCGGCTACTACGACCCCATGTACGATTACATGCTACAACGCCGGGACGGCCCGATTCTCTATCAGGGCAGCCGGGCGCAAGTGATGGAATACCTGAGCCACCGCGGATAGCCGGACACGCGGCGGTGAAGGGCCTGTTCACACAGGCCCTAATAACGTCCGGTAAAACTCCCTATTGAACGGAGCCGACAATGATCAAACCCCTTCTGGCCACGGCCTGCGCCGTGCTGCTGCTGGCCGCCTGTGATTCCCGCGAACCGGCGCAAACCTTCACCTTCACCGCGATCCCCGACCAGGACGAGTCACGCCTGGAACAGCGCTTCGGCAAAGTGGCCGAGCATCTGGAAGAGGCGCTCGGCGTGCCGGTGAAATACGTGCCGGTGAAGTCCTACCCGGCGGCGGTCACCGCCTTCCGCAACGACGAAGTGCAGATGGCCTGGTTCGGCGGCCTGTCCGGGGTCCAGGCCCGGCGTCTGGTGCCCGGCTCGCAAGCCATCGCGCAGGGCCAGGAAGACACCGCCTTCAAATCCTATTTCATCGCCAATAGCAGCACCGGCCTGGAGCCCGGCGACAGCCTGCCCGACGCCTTCGCCGAGCAGCCGTCGTTCACTTTCGGCTCCAAGGGCAGCACCTCCGGCCGGCTGATGCCCGAGTACTACTTCCGCGAACGCTTCGGCGCGCCGCCCCAGGAACTGATCGACAAGGTCGGCTTCAGCGGCGACCACAGCCGCACCCTGTCGCTGGTGGAAAGCGGCGCCTACGCCACCGGCGCGCTCAACTATCAGGTCTGGGACCAGGCCCTGGCGGACGGCGACATCGACACCGACAAGGTGCGGGTGATCTGGGAAACCCCCGCCTACCCGGACTACCACTGGACCGTGCGCGGCGACCTGGACCAGCGCTTCGGCGACGGCTTCAGCCAACAGGTCACCGAGGTGCTGCTGGCGATCGACGATCCGGAGCTGCTCGAGGCCTTCCCGCGCAGCGCCTTCGTGCCCGCCGACAATGACGACTACCAGGCGATCGAAGACACCGCCGAAGCCATCGGCCTGCTGGATTAAAGCGCCGTGACCGCTAGCGAGGCGCCGGCGACCCTGTTCCATTTCCGGGCCGCCCGGCTCGGCCACGGCCGCGAGACGGTATTCCCCGCCCTGGATCTGACCGTCCGGCGCGGCGAAACCGTGGCCCTGCTGGGCCCGTCCGGCAGCGGCAAGTCCACCCTGCTGGCGGCGCTGCGGCGCCAGCGGGAAACGCTATGCGCCTGGTGCCCCCAGGAGCAGGCGCTGGTGCCCATGCTCAGCGTGTTCCACAACATCTACATGGGCGGCCTGCACCGCTTCGGCACCTGGCGCAATCTGCGCGCGCTGGTGCATCCCACGGCGGCCCAGCGCGACAGCGTCGCCGCCGTGGCGGAAAGCCTGGGGCTGGCCGAAAAGCTGTTCACCAGCGTCGACCGGCTGTCCGGCGGCCAGGCCCAGCGCACCGCCCTGGGCCGGGCCCTGTTCACGGAGCGGCCGGTGCTGCTGGCCGACGAGCCGGTCTCCAACTTGGACGAACACCAGGGCCTGGCGCTGCTCCGCGATACCCTGCGCCGCCACGACAGCGCCGTGGTCGCCATGCACGACCGCGCCCTGGCGCTGGCCTGCTTTGAGCGGGTGATCGGTCTGCGCCATGGCGAGACGGTGCTGGACGCGCCCTCCGCGTCACTGACGCTGGCCGACCTGGACCGCCTCTACCTGCCATGAACCGCCCCGCCCCGACCTTCACCACCACCGCCGCCGGCTGGCGCCGCGCCAGCGGCTGGCTGGGGCTGGCCGGGCTGATCGCCCTCGCCTGCGCCGATCTGGAGGTCACCCGCGGCGACCCGGGCGCGGAAATGATGCGCGTGGGCCTGGGCCTGCTGCGCCCGGACTTCCTGGCCACCGAGGGGCTCGGCCGGGCCCTGGCCAACACCCTGGCGTTTGCGTTCCAGGGCGTCGCCCTGGGCGCCGCCGCCGGCTTTTTGCTGGCGTTGTTCTGGCACCGCCGGGCGGTGCGTGCCGGCGCCGCCTCGGTGCGCGCCGTCCACGAGCTGTTCTGGGGGCTGCTGCTGATGCAGGTCACCGGCCTGTCCACGCTCACCGGCGTGCTCGCCATCGCCCTGCCCTACGCCGGCATCTTCGCCAAGGTGTTCGGCGAATTTCTGGAAGAAGCGGACCCGGCGCCGGCGGTTGCCCTGCCCGACGACCGGCGCCGCCTGGGCCGCTTTTTTTACGCCCGCCTGCCTTTGATCTGGGCGTCCTGCAAGGCCTACACCGGTTACCGCCTGGAGTGCGCGCTGCGCGCCTCGGCGATCCTCGGCTTTATCGGCCTGCCGACCCTGGGCTTTCACCTGGAGACGGCGTTCCGCGAAGGCCATTACGGCGAAGGCGCGGCGCTGCTTTATCTGCTGTTTCTGCTGATTCTGACTCTGCGCTTCTGGCTGCGCCCGCTGCTGCTGCCGGTCTACCTGCTGGCCGCGCTGATCTGGGCGCCGCCGGTGTGGACCGGCAGCCTGCAAACGCTGGTGCGCTTCGTCACCGAGGACCTGGTGCCCGCGCCGCTGAAAAACGACGGCGGTGTCGCCGAGCTGTGGGTGTGGCTGGGCACGCTGTGGACCGAACAGATCGGCCCCGGGGTCTGGCACACCCTGGTGCTGGGGCTGGCCGCCCTGCTGCTGACGGCGTTGCTGGCGCTGGTGCTGTTTCCGCTGCGCTCACCGCTGTTCGGCAATCGCGTCAGCCGGGGGCTGGGCCATTTCATTCTGGTGGTGTTGCGTACCACGCCGGAATTTTTCCTGGCGTTTTTCTTTCTGATCATGCTGGGCCCGTCCATGCTGCCGGGCATCCTCGCCCTGGGCCTGCACACCGGGGCGATCATCGCGCACCTTACCGCCCGTTTCAGCGAAGGGCTGACCCTGCGCGACGACAGCCCCCGGGGGCTCAACCGCTACGCCTTCGAGGTGCTGCCCCGGTTGTACCCGAACTTTCTCGCCTTTTTGCTCTACCGCTGGGAGATCATCATGCGCGAGACCGCGGTGCTGGGTATCCTGGGCATTCATACCCTGGGTTTTTATATTGATTCCAGCGTCGCCGAGTTCCGCTTTGACCGCACCCTGGTTTTGATTCTCGCCACCGTCGGCCTGAATCTGGGCGTGGACGCCTTCTCCCGCTGGTTGCGCGGGCGCCTGCGCCTGTCCACCCGTGGCCAGCCCGTGGAATGAATGAGCAATGAGACGCACCGCCATGACCGACAGGAGAACCGCATGCTGACCCCTTCCGCCACCCAGGATCTGATCATGGTCGGCGGCGGCCACAGCCACGCGTTGGCGCTGCGCATGCTGGCCATGAAACCGGTGCCCGGGCTGCGTCTGACCCTGGTCTCCCCGGACAGCCTGAGCGCCTATTCCGGCATGCTGCCGGGGCTGGTCGCCGGCCACTACCGTCTGGAAGAGACGCACATTGATCTGCAGCGCCTCTGCCAGGCCACCGGCACGCGCTTTATCCGCGCCCGCGCGGTACGGCTCAAGCCCGAGCAGCGGCGGCTTTACCTGGACGACGGCACCCACCTGGAATACGACCTGGTGAGCCTGGACGTGGGCGCCACCCCCAATCTCACCGCCGTGCCCGGCGCCGAGCAACACGCGGTGGCGGTGAAACCGGTGGCGGATTTTCACCGCCGCTGGCAGGCGTTGCGGGACGAACTGGCGGAGCGGGACAGGCCGGCGGCGATCACCGTGGTGGGCGGCGGCGCCGGCGGCACCGAGATGGCGCTGGCGGTGGCCCACGCCCTGGGCGACCGCGCCGGCGTCAGCCTGGTCACCGCCGGGGCGTTGCTGCCGGGCTTTCCCGCCGGCGTGCGCCGCCGCATGACCCGGCGCCTGGCGGCGCACGGCGTGACCCTGCACAGCCACACACCGGTGCGGCAGGTGCAGGCGCAACGTCTGCTCAGCGATGACCGCGAGCTGCCGCACGACTTTCTGCTCTGGTGCACCGGCGTGCGGGCCGCTTCCTGGCTGTCGGACAGCGGGCTGCCCTGCGACGACCAGGGCTTCGTGCGCGTCAACGACACCCTGCAAAGCCCGGCCGACGCGCGGGTGTTCGCCGCCGGCGACTGCGCCGCCTTTCCCGGCGATCTGCCCAAGGCCGGCGTTTACGCGGTACGCCAGGCGAAAATCCTGGCGCGCAATCTGGCCGCCGCCGCCCAGGGCCAGCCGCTGGAGCCGTACCGACCGCAACGGCGTTTCCTGTCGCTGCTGTCCGCCGGCGGCCGTGACGCCGTGGGCTGCCGGGGCGGCGGCCCGGCGCTGGCCGGCGGCTGGGTGTGGCGCTGGAAGGACCGGCTGGACCGGGACTTCATGGACAAATTCGACCGCCGGCTGCCGCGCATGGACGCCGCCGCCCGGGCCGGCGCCCCGGACGACACCCTGCACTGCGCCGGCTGCGGCGCCAAGGTGGGGGCGCAATCGTTAAGCGAGGCCCTGGCGGCGCTCGACCCGGTGATCCGCGAGGACATCGAGGCGGGCGTGGACCACGCCGACGACGCCGCCGTGATTCGCTGGCCGGCGGACCAGCGGCTGGTGCAAAGCCTGGACTATTTTCCCGCCTTCGTGGACGAGCCCTATCTGTTCGGGCGCATCGCCGCGCTGCACAGCCTCAGCGATCTGTTCGCCATGAACGCGGCGCCCCACTCCGCCCTGGCCACGGTTTGCATGCCGCGCCACCATCCCCGCCTGCAAAGCCGCGATCTGCACCGCCTGATGGCCGGGGCGCTGAAGGAATTGAACGCGGCCCGCTGCACCCTGGTGGGCGGGCATACCATCGAAGGGCCGCAGATGGCGGCCGGGTTCACGGTCAACGGCGCCGCGCCGCCGGCGGACCTGTGGCATAAAAGCGGCGCCCGGCCCGGCGACGTGCTGATTCTCACCAAGTCCCTGGGCACCGGCATTCAACTGGCCGGCCTGATGCACGACCTCAGCCGCGGCCCCTGGCTGGACGCCACGCTCGACAGCATGCTGCGCAGCAATGGCCTGGCCCGGGACGCCATGGCGCCGCTGGTGCCCAATGCCTGCACCGACATCACCGGCTTCGGCCTACTCGGCCACCTGCTGGAGCTGTGCGAACAAAGCAACCTGGACGCGCGCCTGGACCTGGGCGGCCTGTCGCTGTTGCCGGGCACCGAAGAGTTGGTGGCGCGGGGCGTGGTGAGCACCCTGAAGCCGGCCAACGATCAGGTGCTGACACGCTGCGAGCACGGCGACATCGACAACGACGATCCGCGCCTGGCGGCGGCCACCGATCCACAGACCAGTGGCGGCCTGCTGTTCTCGGTGGACCCGGGCCTGCGCGACGCCGCCCTGGCGGCCCTGAAGCAGGCCGGCGTGAAGGCGGCGGTGATTGGTGAAATGAGTGTAAAAGATCACAAAGCTTTAACTTGCATAACCCTGAACAGGAACGCGCCGTGCTAGCCTTGAGCCACGTTTTTTAAGTGGAGCGATGTCGATGAAAAAGCAAATTACAGGCGTCCTGACGGCGCTGGTTATGTTGTTTACGCAAGGCGTGTTCGTACCCGCGGCCCACGCCGCCATGGTCACGACCGATGGCATGGTTTCCAGCGAGCAGCGGGCCGCCACCGAACGCAAAGTCATGCGGCTGATGAACCATGAAGCCGCCGCCAAGGTGCTGGCCAAGAACGGCGTCACTCCCGGCGACGTGGAAAAACGTCTGGGTCGTCTCAGCGACCGGGAGCTGAACCAGCTGGCGCAGAAAGCGGAGCAGATGCCCGCCGGCGGTAGCGTGGTGGGTGTGATTCTCGCCGTGATCCTGATTCTGGTGCTGCTGGATCTGCTCGGCGCCACCGACGTATTCCCCGTCATCGATCCGATCGGGTAAATGATCGCCTGCCCGCGCGGCGGCCGCCCGGCCGCCGCCTTGCTGTTCCTGCTACTGCTCACCGCCTGCCAGACGGTTCCGCCGCCGGAACGGGCCGACGCGCGCCCGCAGCAGCGGCTGGACGTGCCCTTTATACCCCAGGAAGCCTACCAGTGCGGCCCCGCAGCCCTGGGCATGATGCTGCAATGGAACGGGCTGCCCGGCGACAAGACCGAACTGGTCGACGAAGTCTGGCTGCCGGAGCGTCAGGGCGCGCTGGGCATCGAGCTGGTGGCGGCGGGCCGGGCCCGCGGCCTGCTCGCCTATCCGATCAACACGCCCACGGCGTTGATTCAGGAGGTGCAGGCCGGCCACCCGGTGCTGGTATTGCAGAACCTGGCGCTGCCGCAATGGCCGTTGTGGCACTATGCGGTGGTGATCGGCTACCGCGACGGCGGTGAGCGCATTATCCTGCACAGCGGCACGGACCAGGCCACGGAAAGCCGCTGGAACCGCTTTCTGCGCACCTGGGCCCGGGGCCGCTACTGGGGTTTCGTGCTGCTGCCGCCCGGCGACCTGCCGGACAGCGTGCAACCGGAACCGCTGCTGCAGGCGCTGGCGCCGATGCAAACCGGCGCGCTGCCCTACTGGGAGGCCGCCGTGAAGCGTTTTCCGGACAATGGCCGGCTGCGTTTCGGCTACGCCAACGCGCTCTGGCAGGATGGCGGGACCGACGCCGCCCTGCGCGCCTACCGGGCCACCGTGGCGCGCGCCCCGGATCTGGCGCCGGCCTGGAACAATCTGGCCTACGCGCTGCGCGACAGTGGCCAGCAGGAGCAGGCCAGGCAGGCGGTGTGCCGCGCCCGGCAGCTGGCGCCGGAGGACGACAACGTGGCGGACAGCGTCGCCGAGATCACCGACGGGCGGGGCTGCTGATCACGGAATGACGGCGGCGGCTATGCCGGGACCCCGGCCATTGCTAAGCTTGCAAAAAACCAAAGGCGCTTTCCGTGTTGGCTGTATTCATCAGACTGTTCCGTTCGTTACCACTGGCTCTGTTGCTCGCGTTGCTGCCGATGGCGGCGGCCCAGGCACAGACCGGTGCGTTCTCACTGCCCGGCATCGGCGATCTGGAGAAACAGCTCTCCGGTGACGGTGGCGAATCCAGCGACGGCGGCGACGGCGGCGACGGTGCCTCCGATACCGCCGACGAGGACCCGGAACGCGAAGAGCTGCAGCAGACGCTGACGTTGCGGCGCGAGATCGACAGCAATCGGGAACAGATCGACACGCTTTCCGACCGCAGACGGCAGGCCCCGGTGGACCGCAACCGTCTTCAGGAGCAGTTGGCCAAGGCGCGCCAGGACGCCGAGCTGGATTGGCGCGCCCGCTACCAGGACCTGTCCCTTGCCGCGCTTGTGGAAGAACTCGGCCAGCAACTGGAAGCGCTGGAAGAAAACCAGCAAACCCTGGCCAAGGTGAGCGGCGAGCTGACCCGCGCGCAAACCCTGCCCGAGCGTGCCCAGAACACGATCAGCGACAGCCTGGCCCGCACCGACGAGATCCGCCGGCGTCTGAACCAGGAAAACGATACCCTCTCCGAGGCCGAGACCACCCGGCTGCGCACGGAACTGGCGGCGCTGGAAACGCGTATTGAACTGCGCAACCAGGAGCTGTCCGTGGCCAGCACCCTGGAAGAGCTGGCCCGCCTGCGCAAACGGGTGCTGGAAGCGCAGACCGAGGTGATTCAGACGCGGCTGGACGTCCTGCAGCCGATGATCAACGAGCGGCGCGGGGAGTCGCTCAGCGCGGAAATCGGCGACGACCAGCTCGACTTGCCGGAAAGCCTGGTGGGTCATCCACTGCTGGACACCGCGCGGCAGCGCAACGAGGCGGTGCGTGACCAGCTCAAGGACACCGCCAGCGACGTGAACAACCTGATCCGCGAGGTGATCAACGCGGAGACCCAGCTGGACCGCGCCCGTTCGCTCTCCAGCACCGTCAACGACCAGATTGAGATGCTCGACGGCAGCCTGCTGTTGTCGCGCATTCTTTACGAGCAGCAGAAAAGCCTGCCGCAGTTCACACCCCGGGAAGGCCTGGACAAACAGATCACCGAGGCGCGCCTGGCCCAGTTCGACATCCGCCAGACCCTGCAGGAACTGGAAAACCGGGATCTCAAGCTGCCCGAGGACAGCGGGCTCGACGACCAGCAAAAAGCGCAACTGCGCGACGGCCTGCAACGCCTGATCGACAACCGGGTGGACCTGCTCAATCAGCTCGATCAGGAGCTGGACCGCAAGCTCAATATCCTGGTGCGCCTGAATCTGTCCCAGGAGCAACTGGATAAGCTGACCCGCAATCTGCACGACATCATCTCCGAACAGACCTTCTGGATGCCCAGCACCCAGCCGCTGTCCCTGGCCTGGTTCGCCGAATTCCCAGGCCAGGTGGCCGACCAGATCAACACCATGCCGTGGCGGCGCATGGTCACCAACGCCACCGACATTCTGCAAAGCAAGTGGCAGTGGCTGTTTCTGCCGCTGGTGCTGGCCGGCGCCCTGTGGCTGGTACGCCCGCGCCTGCGTAAACGGATCAAGTCGCTGAACGGCGATATCGGCTTTCTGAAGCGGGACAGCCAGCGCCACACGCCCCTGGCGATCATCTACACGACGCTGCTCTGCGTGCCCGGGCCGCTGGTGCTGAGCCTGCTGGGCTGGGGGCTGTGGGTGCAGCCCGGCACCCTGAGTACGGTGCTGGGCGCGGCGCTGGCCAAGATCGCCCTGATCTGGCTGGTGTTCGAGCTGTGCTACCGGCTGCTGTCGCGCAACGGCATCGCCCAGCGCCATTTCCGCTGGACCGAGGACAATAACCGGCAACTGCGGCGGCGCCTGCTGATCATCGGCCTGACCATGGTGCCGATGACGCTGGTGATCGCCTTCGGCGAGGAGTGGCCGGCGCAGTTGAGCAACGACCGTATCGGCCTGGTCACCATGGTGGCCGGGCTGGCGGTGATCAGCGTGATGCTGGCGCGCACCGCGCTGGCCTACCCGATCCAGCATTATTCCCGCACCCTGCGCTCGGTGATCACCTTTATCAGCGCCGGCGCGCCGCTGGTGCTGGTGGCGTTGATCGTGGCCGGCTACTACTTCACCTCGGTGCGCCTCTCCGGCCGCCTGATCGACACCTTCTATCTTGCCCTGCTGGTGATCCTTATCGACGCCACCGCGGTGCGCGGCCTGGCGGTGGCCGCCCAGCGCCTGGCCTATAAACGGGCGGTGGCGGAGCGCGAAGCGGAACCCAAGGAAAACGTGGAAGGGGTGGAAGTCGAGGAGCCGCAAATGGACCTGCAGCAGGTCAACCAGCAATCGCTGCGGCTGGTGCGCCTGGGCCTGGTGGTGCTGTTCGGCGTGCTGCTTTACTGGGTATGGGCGGACGTGATCAATGCGTTCTCCTACACCAACACCATTGTGCTCTGGGAGAGCACCGAAGGCAGCGGCGCCAACGCCACCAGCTCGCCGATCAGCCTGGGCGATGTGATCACCGCGCTGGCCATCGGCATCGGCACCTTCGTGCTGGTCGGCAACCTGCCCGGCCTGCTGGAAGTGCTGCTGTTGTCACGGCTGAGTCTCAAGCAGGGCTCCAGCTACGCGATCACCACCCTGTTGTCCTATGTCATCGTCATGATCGGCGTGATGATCACCCTGGGCTCGCTCGGCTTGTCCTGGAGCAAGATGCAGTGGCTCGTCGCGGCGCTGGGTGTGGGGCTGGGCTTCGGCTTGCAGGAGATCTTCGCCAACTTTATCTCCGGCATCATCATTTTGTTCGAGCGGCCGGTGCGCATCGGTGACGTGATCACCATCGGCGAGCTGTCGGGCACCGTCAGCCGTATCCGCATCCGCGCCACCACCATCATCGATTTCGACCGCAAGGAAATCATCATTCCCAATAAGGCGTTCGTCACCGAACGGCTTATCAACTGGTCTCTCACCGATACCGTCACCCGCGTCACCCTTAAAGTGGGGTTCGCCTACGGGTCCGATCTGCAGGCTTGCCACGATGTCCTGGCCAAAGCGGCGGCCGACAACCCCCGGGTGCTGCAGGATCCGGAACCGCTGATTCTGTTCATGGCGTTCGGCGCCAGCACGCTGGATCACGAGTTGCGCGTCTATCTCGGGGAAATCGGCGACATTCTGTTCGCCACCAACGAATTGAACCGCGCCATCGATACCCTGGCCCGCGAGCACGGCGTGGAAATCGCCTTCAACCAGCTTGACGTCCACCTGAGGTCCGCCGCCGACGGTCTCCTGTTCGACAGCGGCAACAACGGCCGCCACGGAGACACCCGGGGGCATTATGGAGAGACCAGAACCCACTATCACGACGGCGAACGCGGCCGCGACGACGACGGCGGGGACCGCTGAGATCAGCAGGCCGATCCAGCGGGTGGAAATCCGATAATTGCCATAGTGTAAATGTTACACTCGCCGCCTCATTTCAACACGACGCGCTTTCATGTCCCTGATCACGCTGCGACAGATTCAACTGCACTTCGGCGAGCAGCCTCTGCTCGACAATGTCGACCTCACCATCGAAGCCGGCGAGCGGCTCTGTCTGGTGGGCCGCAACGGCTCCGGCAAGTCCACCCTGCTCAAGGTTCTGGCCGGCGAGGTGCAGGCCGACGACGGCCAGATCGAGAGCACCCAGAACCTGATGATCTCGCGCCTGGAACAGGAAGTGCCCGAGGACCAGGACCACAGCGTGCACGACATGGTCGCCGAGGGCCTGGGCGAGCTGGGCACGCTGCTCAACGAACACGACCACCTGAGCCGCGCCCTGGGCGATCCGGACCAGGCGGAGCGCATGGATGAGAACCTGGCCCGCTTCGAGACCCTCAACAATGAGATCGAGGCGCGCGGCGCCTGGCAGCTGTTCCAGCGCGTGGACACGGTGCTCTCCAAGCTCAACCTGAACGGCGAACAGAACTTCGCCGGCCTGTCCGGCGGCATGAAGCGCCGTGTGCTGCTGGCCCGGGCGCTGGTCCAGGAACCGGACATCCTGCTGCTGGACGAGCCCACCAACCACCTGGACCTGGACGCGATCCGCTGGCTGGAAACCTTCCTCAAGGGCTACTCCGCCACCCTGGTGTTCATCTCCCACGACCGCGCCTTCATCCGCTCGCTGGCCACCCGCATTATCGAGCTGGACCGCGGCAAACTGACCAGCTGGCCCGGCGATTACGACAAGTACCTGGCCGGCAAGCAGGCGGCCCTGGAAAACGAAGAGCGCGCCAACGCCGAGTTCGACAAGAAGCTCAGCCAGGAAGAGCGCTGGATCCGCCAGGGCATCAAGGCGCGCCGCACCCGTAACGAAGGCCGGGTGCGCGCCCTGAAAAGCATGCGCGAGGACTACGCCCGGCGCCGTAACCGCCAGGGCACCGCCGGCCTGGAAATCCAGCAAGGCGACAACTCCGGCAAGGTGG